>Ga0209645_1000829_pt1 | contig 15743 bp, 2 predicted proteins | sample ETNvirenome_6_30_FD_184070 | JGI IMG/M metagenome (GOLD analysis project Ga0209645, IMG submission 184070) | Marine viral communities from the Pacific Ocean - ETNP_6_30 (SPAdes) (version 2) | ecosystem: Environmental > Aquatic > Marine > Oceanic | place: Pacific Ocean | collected 2013-06-19
CCATCGGCAGCAGCAGTCTCCACTATTGTTCAGAACAACGCAAATGTGTATGCGGAGTCTTCTGAGATGAATAAGTATGGTGCAAGATTCAAATATAGTAAATTCTTGAAAATTGTTGATGATAGTCATGAAGCAGTCACTTCAAATATTACTACGGTAAAAATGAGAAGAGACTTGAGAGTTGTTACTGATACATTTGCCGAATATTCGATTGGATTTGGTAACGAGTTCTATATTAAGAGTATGGATGGTTATAACATTAAATCTTCTGGGTTTAATGTAGCAGGATTAACTGATGTATGTTATCTGGGCGATATTCCAGACACCAATAGAGTTACAGGTACAATATTCTTGTTCACTGTTCCAAATCTAGGTTCTCAGTCTCCTACTATTCTTAGAAGAAATGCAGGAACTATTAATTACGTTTCTGGAATCATAACTCTCAATCCTATCAATATTTTAACAGCAAAAGATAAAGATGGAATCCCCATCATTGAAATTGAGGCAACTCCACTCTCCAATGATGTTGTTGGATTACAGGATCTTTATTTGCAACTAGATATAGGGGGTAGTAACTTCCAAATGATCGTAGATGAAATCTCCTCTGGACTGGATCCATCGGCATCCAAGTATATTGTATCTTCAAGTTACGCTAATGGTAACCTGGTGAGAGCAGGTGGTAGTACAACCACTATAAGACCCACACAGGCGACTACAGGCACCACTGGTGGCACATCTACCACAACCACACAGACAGGTACAAGTGGTGGAACGACTTATTCAACTCCAACATCAACCACATCTACATCTGGATCCTCAGGTTCAAGTTCTTCATACTAAGACGATAAATCGATAAAATGTCAAATAACAGAGTCCAACTCAACAGCGTTGTTTCTAGCCAACTTCCTCAGTATGTGCAGGAAGATTATCCTTTAGTATCAAGTTTCTTAAAGCAATACTATCTCGGACAGGAATATCAGAGTGGACCTGTTGATCTGATTCAGAACATTGATGAGTATATTAAATTAGATACTACAACAAATCTAGTTGAATCCGTCACTCTTGCTGCTGATATCGACTTCTATACTAAAACAATCAATGTAGACCCTGTTGAGTCCCCTACAGGAACTATTGGATTTCCAGACTCTTATGGTCTACTGAAGATTGATAATGAAATCATCACATATAGAGAAAAAACTGAGTATTCGTTCACTGGATGTAGAAGAGGATTCGTTGGCATTTCATCCTACAAAAGTGGAATAAACAATGCTGAGTTAATATTTGAAGAAAGTGAATCTGATGATCATACTAAGGGCACTAAAATTGAAAACCTTAGTATTCTATTTTTGAAGGAGTTTTTACTTAAAACAAAAAATCAACTTCTTCCTGGATTAGAAAACAGAACTTTAGATGAAGATCTTAATCAAAATATCTTCTTGAAGCAATCCAAAGATTTTTATCTAAGTAAAGGAACAGATCAATCATTTGAAATTTTATTCAAGGCATTATATAACAAAGAAGTACAGGTTATTAGACCATCGGAGTTTTTATTCACCCCATCTAATGCTAGATATGAAGTTGTTAATCAGGTAATCGTTGAACCTGTTGTAGGTGATCCTGCTAATCTTGATGGTGCTACTTTATATCAAGATGCATATAAGTTTGATGATAATATACAAAAATCATATGTTCCAATCACTTCAGTAGAAAGGATAGAAGTTGGATTTGGAAAAACATATTATAAATTAAATTTTGATGGTGGATATAATAGAGATATTAGTGTTGATGGAGTTCAATATGGTCAGTTAAAGGTAGAACCATCTACAAAGGTGATTGGAGCAGTTTCCTCTGGATCCTCTATTTTTGATGTTGACTCTACCGTTGGATTTGGAACAACAGGTGAACTGTACGTAACATATACAGATACTACCACAGGTGTGGTATCATACACCTCAAAGTCTTTAACTCAGTTTTTTGGAGTTACAAACCTCACAAAAAATATTGCAGACACTACAACTGTTGGTGTCAACACGTTTGCATACGGTAGATCCAAACTTAATCAGGACGAAATAATTAAAGTAAGAGTATCGTCCGTATATAATTCTATCAAAACTCCTGAAAATACTATTTCTTTTAAAAAAGGAACCACTGCAAATGTGACTACTTATGGTTTTGATGAAGATAACTTCAAAACTAACAAGTGGGAATATAATACATCACCTTTGTATAATGTAGAAAAAGTAGAACTGCTTGACTCCTCTGATTTTACTTATCGCATTACTTTAGATACAAGACATTATATCAGAGTAGGAAACAGTATTTCCGTCGTTCTTAAAAGTAAAGCTAGGTTAGATTCTACTGTAATCAGTATTGATAATGAAAGGAGTTTGAGAGTAAGAGGTCAAGGAAATGTTGATACAACTCAAGTTTCTCATATTCAAAGAAAGATTCAAAAAGGGGTATCAAATACATTCTCAAACATAGAGCAGTTTTCTACAGGTGTTGATAACTTATATAAAGATGATGATGGCGATTATATCGTTGCCTCTACATCTATTCCAACTTATAATGCTCAACCACTTGAAGTAAATTCGGGTAAAGTTACTTTTTCTGGGACTTTTTCTGGAACAGAGTTTGAAATTACTCCAGGTGTAGAACATGGTTTTTACACTGGAGATGCAGTTTATTATGCAGCTAATACTACGACCACACAGAAAGTTGTTAATGAAAATGGTGATACTGAAAATGTAGAAACAAGAGGGTCTGCTTTATTTGATGATGGATTGTATTTTGTTGAAAGGGTTGATGGATTTACTTTAAAATTTGCAAAGAGTAGAGATGATATTAACAGTGGCAAATATTTAAGTGTTGGTGGAGCAACTGTCACTGATAACACGCTACAACCATATAAGAGTAATGGTAAAACTCTGAAACCTCAAAAACTTTTAAGAAAAATTTCTACACCGTTTGTTCAGGGTTCCAAAACTTCTACAAAACCTGGCACAACAGGAATTTTAATTAATGGTGTAGAGATTCAAAACTATAAGTCTAATGATATTATATCTTATGGACCTATTCAGAGTGTTGATGTTTTAGTACCATCAAATGGCATTGATGTAATCGATCTTCCAGATATGCTTATCAGTGACCCTGTTGGCACTGGTGCAACAGGGTCTATTGCGGTGTCTGGTTCTCTGAGAGAAGTCAGAGTCTTAGACAATGGATTTGATTATCTACATACACCAACTTTAAAGATTGATGGTGGAAATGGACAGGGTGCATTTGGTACGGTCAACATGAAGTTGATTGATCATGCACCAAAGTTTTTTGCTGATGAGGCATCTGATAAAGTTTCTTTGACAAATAATACCATTGGATTTTCGACATACCACAAATTTAGAAATGCAGAGCAGGTAATATATAAAACTTTTGATGAGCGATCTGTAGTTGGTTTAGACACAAGTGCGTTATACTTTTTGTCGGTAGTTAACAATACAACGGTTAAACTGCACCCAACTCAAGGAGACGCTATATCTGGTACTAATGCCATCTCTCTGACTGGATTTGGTGTTGGTAAGCACGCACTTCAGAGTGTTAATAAAAAATCTATTGTATCCTCTATCACTGTTGTCAATGGTGGAAGTGGATATGAGAATAAGAAAAGAACAGCACCTGTAACGGGAATCAATACATCATCAAATATCATCTCTATTAGCAATCACGATTATAAGAGTGGTGAAATAATTAAGTATAATGTTGTCGGAACGGTTGCTGAAGGTCTGACTAATAATACTGAGTATTATGTTACTGCAATAGATAAAGATTCTTTCAGATTGTCCACGGTCGGATTGAGTTCAGATAAAGAGTTTTACTATAGAACAAAACAATATATTGATATCAATTCTGTTGGTGTAGGAACTCATACATTTAACTATCCAGAGATCACTGCGACCCTTGTTGGAGAAGTTGGTATTTCTTCTATTGGCACTCAAGAATTTAAAGCATCAATTCAACCTATTGTAAGAGGTTCGATTACCTCTGTCCATATTCAAAATGGAGGTGTTGGATATGGATCGTCAGAAATTCTAAACCTTGATCGTCAACCAATAATTACGATAAACAGTGGAAGAGACGCTCAGGTAAAACCTGTCATAAATGATGGAAAAATTGAGCAGGTTATAATACTAAATGGCGGGCAGGGATACAAATCTACTCCTAACCTAAGAATAGCTGGATCTGGTGTTGGTGCAGTTTTAGTCCCAATCATGACTAATGAAACTCTTACCGAAGTAAGAGTTCTCGAAGAGGGTGGAGGATATGATGCAGATGATACCAGCGTTTTAGTGGAAACTGAATTTGATGCTGAAGAACAACCTGCATTTAAGACAAATCTTAAAATCTGGAGAGTAAATAACTTTGAGAAGAAATTTTCAACCTTTACTAAAGATGATGGATCTATTGTAACAGGTGATGATAGTCTTCAGTACACTCACCTCTACGCTCCAAGAGTTTTAAGAGAATCAACCTATGTTGTTGATTCTGAAGGCAATACGATTTATGGTCAGAGTGATCTTCAAAAAGTAAGCAGCATTGAGGTTGATTCAGATCAACACTCTCCAATCTTGGGATTTGCTTATGATGGAAATCCGATTTATGGACCATATGGATATACTACAAGTAAAGGTGGTGCTGTAACTCAGTTGAAATCTGGTTACATCCTTGATCTTAAGTCTGGAAGACCTCCTTTATCTAAATTCCCTGAAGGGTTCTTTGTCGAAGATTATACTCATAAGCAAATAACTGATGCTACTGTTCTTGATGAAAATAATGGAAGATTTGGTGTAACTCCAGAATTTCCAAATGGAACTTATGCTTACTTCATGACAGTTAATAATCTACAGACTGAAGCATCTGGAGTATTTGAAAAATATAAGAAACCAGTCTTCCCATATATTATAGGAGAAAACTATCATTCTGTTCCAAATGAATTTAATTTCACTAAAGCACAGAATCAAGATAGTTTTGACTTTGAAGAGAATGGTCTCCGTAGAAACACTAATCCACTTAACTTGATTTCAGATGATAGAGAATATCCATATCTCTTCATTCCAAATAATCTAGACCAGACGGCAAAAATAAATGGAGTGGCACCAGGAACAATTGATTCTATTGGTATTATTACTGGCGGAACTGGTTATAGAGTAGGTGACACTTTAAACTTTAATAATGATGGAAGTGGTGGAGAGGGTGCTTATGCTAAGGTTACCAAAGTAAAAGGAAAATCAATCTCCAATATTAGTGTAGCATCTAGTTCTATTAGTAATGTGGAGATTTATCCAAAGTCATCTGGACTTTATGAAGTGGTATGTGATAATCCTCACGAGTTCCAAGTTCTGGATGTGGTGAGAATTGCAGGTCTCTCTACCAACGGTAGCGGAATAGAGGGAACCTATAGTGTAGGAATCTCTACTAATGTGCTTCGCCTTGCTGGAGTTGGAACAACTGCAGTAGCAATCGGCACTGAAGCAGTAACAGGTCTAGTCACTTATTTTAGTGTAACCGGCAATATTCTCGACACTAAAGTAAACGATGTTTTAGGTATTGGTACAGAAAAAGTTAAAGTCCTTAATGTGGACTTTGAAAACTCAAGATTAAGAGTTTTAAGAGCAGTTCGTGGAACTGTTTCTGCTGGACATACGATAGGTAAGTTATTACTTGAGGATCCTAGAAATTTTGATATCAGAACTGGTATCTCTTCCTCTTATACTTTTACTAGAAATGAGCAAGTTTACTTTGACCCCGCAGAAACCGTTGGTGTAGGAACCACTGCTGGAGTCGGTATCGGTTCTACCTTGTTCTTTGCCAATCCAGGTGCAGGAATCACTCAAAAGTTCATTCCAACTAAGGCACTTTACTTTAAAAATCATAACTTTAAAACAGGTGATCAGTTAACATATTCTCCAGGAAATGGTGGAACTGGATTATATGTTGAGGACGAAACTAACGCAGGTGTTGGTTTAGGAACCACTCTGACTAATGGACAAAAACTATTCGTTGCTAAGATTGATGATGATCTCATTGGAGTTGCAACGGTAAGAGTTGGTTTAGGAACAACTGGAACTTTCGTCGGAGTTGCCAATTCTCATAGAAGTTCTTCAACTCTGTTCTTTAAAGGAGTTGGTGTTGGTAATACACATAGTTTTGAAACCAATCATACTGTAATAACTGGAGAAGTAAAGAAGAATACAGTTACAGTAAACACCACTGAAGCACATGGAATCAGTCCTTTACATAAAGTTGATGTATTTGTCAATCCAAGTTCACAGCAGACTGTAGTTGTAAAATATAATGATTATAATAGAAATCTTGTCTTTAATCCCTTAGGGTTTACCTCTACTGGAATCAATACTTCTACTGGTGCGATCTTTATTCGAGATCATGAACTTAATAGTGGAGAGAAAGTAATTTACAATGTTGGTGTTGGTAGTGAAGTTGCAGAAGGACTCACTAATAATAAAGTTTATTATGTTTCTAAAGTTGATGACAATAACTTTAAACTGTCAAATACTTACTATGATGCTACGAAAGACATTCCTGTAACTGTAGGGGTAGCTAGTACAGGACTTGGCGGCAATATTAATCCCATTAATCCACCAATCACACTGTATAAAGATTCTACGGTAACTTTTGATCTCTCAGATTCTTCACTTGGATATTCCATATTGGGATCTGATTATCCTGCTTTTGATTTTAATCTTTACCGCGATAAGGATCTAAAAGTTCTCTACAGAAGTTTTAATTTAGTTAAGTCTGGACAAGTTGGTTCTGCAGGAGCTAAGGCAGTATTAACTGTCAATTCTAGTTTACCTGAGATTTTATATTATAATGTTGATTTAGTTTATGACTCAAATCTACCATTAGTCAAGTCTGAAAGAGTTGTAGATACTGATGTAATCTCAGGAAATGAAATCATTGTAACTAATAGTGTATATAATGGTAATCACAGAATCACCATTGGAAGCACAACATCTTTCTTGTATGATTTGCCCGATTTTCCTGAGAGTGTATCTTATGCTTCCACTACTTCTAATCTTTCTTACGAAACAGATTGTGATCATACAAGAGGTTCAATAGCAAAGATTGAAGTCTTAAATGGAGGTAAGAACTATTACGATCTTCCAGGAATCACTACATTAACCACTAACGGTGGTAGTGGTGCAATTTTAGAGGCACAAAGTAATACTATTGGTTCTCTGAAATCTACAACAATTCAAGACGTTGGATTTGGACTTCCTTCAGATCCAACACTAAGACCAAAACTTCTTTTCCCACAATCTATTCGTATTGAACCAGCGGCAACGTTCCTTCAGGTTGGTATTACTTCATTTGGTAGAGGATTTTCTATTACTCCAAAATTAGTTGTAGTTGATGGAAAATCTCAGTTACCTATTAATGACGTAGATCTCAGAATGACCCTTGGAAATTCTAACGTCGAAATCCTTAGGAACACTAAGGCACTGTCTAATGTGCCTCCAACTATAATTCCAACTGGAACGGATTCAGGTGTAGGTATAAGCACTATTGAATACTTCCCTACAACTAAAGATGCATTGATCACCTTAACTGCAGGTTTTAGTGCGGATGTTGGTTTTCCCTTTGCCGTTGGCGACAAAGTTCTCATAGAAAATGTAAGTGTTGGGGTAGGATCTACAGGAACAAACTTCAACTCTTCTGATTATGATTATAAGTTATTTGAGTTAACTGAAGTTACTCCAAATCTCTCTGGAATCGGATCTGTACGATTTAACATGTCTGATGTGTTAACAGAAAATGATCATCCAGGTCAGTTTGATGCTGTAAATTCTACAGGAAGAATCACGGCACAAAAACACTTCCCTACTTTTGAATCTTTCCTGACACTTAGTGATTATATTGTTGGGGAAACTGTAACTTCTGGTTCAAAAACTGGTAAAGTTGAAGAATGGAATCCAGTCACTGCTACTATAAGGATATCTTCGGATGATGAGTTTGTAGTTGGAGAAAGAATTGCAGGAAAATCCTCTAATCTTGTTGGTACTGCAACTTCAGTAACTTCATTCAAATCTTATCTAAACTATGCAGCGAGTTCTAAAGTAGTAAGAGGATGGCAAAATGATTCTGGAGAACTTAATTATGATCTTCAAAGGGTTCAAGATAATTTCTACTATCAAAGGTTCTCGTATTCTTTGAAATCAGAAGTTCCATACGATACTTGGAATGATGTTGTTTCTGCAACCAACCATACTCTAGGATATAAAAAGTTTTCTGATTATCAGTTAGAGTCAACTGCTGCTAATAGTATGAAAGTTGGAGTTTCAACTGAAGTAGGAACTGTAGATGCTGTTAATGAGATAACTGGATTTGGAGACTTTAATTGTGTTCATGACTTTGATTTAGTTACAGAAAATAATATCAATGCTGGAACAATATCGAATGAGGTAGTATTCTCTAATAGAATCCTTACGGATTATTTTGAATCTGTTGGAAATAGAGTTCTTTCTATTGATGATATTAGTGGAGATTTTAATAGTGAACCTAGATCGACTGCTTTTAGTGTTGTTAATACGTTCTCTTTAGAAAAAACAGCGCATAAATTTATTACTTTTGTAAAGGATAAAAGATTTGTTGCTCAGCGACAAATTTTACTTGTAGATGTACTCACTGATGGAACCAGTGCATATCTGAATCAATTTGGCAGAATAGAAACTACATATGATCAGGGTTCCTTTGACTTCTCGATTTCTGGTAGTGATGGTCAATTAACCTTCTATCCAACTAACTCTAGTGTCAACGATTATGATGTTACCACTGCTGATTTTAGTTTAGCTGGCATTTTCACAACAGGTGTTGGTTCAACAAATCTTGGTGGCATAGTTGATGTATCCACTGCAAGTACGACGGTAGGTAGTGGAGTTACTACTACAATCGTATCTATTGCAAATACTTACACTTCAGCAAAAGTTATTGTTAATATTGATCCAGACATTACTGAAACTAAATTTGAAATGGTTGAGTTGAACTTAGTTCATGATGGAACTAACGTTGAACTCTTAGAATATGGAAGAATGGCAACAGGTGGATTTGCAGAGTCCTCCGAAACTGGATTTGGCACATATCACCCTTATATTGATGGTTCTAACTTAAAGATAGATTTTATCCCCGCTGTTGGAGTTGGAACCACAGGTTCAATTAATGCGATGATTGTTGGACTTGCCACTGCTACTTCTACTGGAATCTCTACCATTTCATTACAGAAACTCAATCTAGAAGCACAAACTACCTCTATTAGTGCATCTGGGTCTCCTGGAATCACCACAGTATCTTCTTTCAGTGGAGATTTTGATGTAGCACATTATATTATTCAGGTTACAGATACTACGAATCATAGAGTTCAACTTTCCGAAGTAGTTGTTGCTGAAAGTTTTGTAGATTCATCTAATCCAGGTGATACCTTCTTTACTGAATTTGCTAATCTTGAAACTCATACTGGACTTGGAACATTTGGATCTGTACTTGCTTCAGATGGAACTAATTCGTTAGTGTTTACACCTGAACCTAGTATTGACACAGTGGTTACTGTGTTTGCTCAAGAGTTGTCTATAGATGTTGCCGATGAAAATGCTCCAACTGAAATTGATTTCACTAATGGATTGATTCAAACTCAACCTGGAACTTATACAGGAACTGAGTCTGATGTTATGAGAGCATTTGGATTAACTCATAATAATGATGAAATATTTGAAAGATATTTCACTGGTAATGATAGTAATGTTGTTAATCTTACAGAAAATACCATTACTATTCCAAACCATTTCTATGTAACTGGTGAAAAGATTGAATATCATCATGTTGGGACAACTACTTCCGCAGTTGGTATTGCAACCACATCATTTACAGGTGCAGCAAATACAACATTCTTGCCTACTGAAAATGTATTTGCAATTAAAGTTAGTGACAATGCAATCAAACTCGCTAGAAGTGCTGCAGATGCACTTAATGAACCTCCTCTTGCAGTAGAACTAGAAAGTGTTGGTATAGGAACCTCTCACAGATTTGTTGCTACTAATCAGAATGCCAAGGTGATGGTTGCTATTGATAACATTCTTCAATCTCCTATTGTTGCTACGTCAGTGACAACTGGTTTATCGACAAACATCAATAATACTCAAGAAACCATTACGTTCAGTGGAATTACGTCTTTCTTTGGATCTGATCTTATTAAGATCGGCAATGAGGTTATGAAGATTGAAGGTGTTGGTATTGGATCAACTAATGCAATAAGAGTCCGTAGAGAATGGTTAGGAACTAGAGCTAGTGCTGCTGATACAAGTGCCCTTATCACAAAAATGAGTGGTAACTATAATATTGTAGATAATGTTCTTAACTTTGTTGAGGCACCCTTCGGCAATACTCCATTTGGAACTGTAACTAACCGTCCAGATGAGAGAGACTGGACTGGTATAACAACAGGTTCTTCTTTCCAAGGTAGATCGTTTATTCGATCTGGCATTACTAATGAATCATCTGATTCCTATTCTAAAAATTATATTTTTGATAATATTAATGATAAGTTTAATGGAACCACCAATGATTTTACGTTGACGCAATCTGCCTCAAATGTAACTGGAATCACTAATGAAAATGCAATTATCTTAATCAATGATATTTTCCAAGTTCCATCGGCAATAAAAGACTACACTCTTGAAGAATCTTCAGGAATTACAACCATTACATTTAATGGAAGTTCACCACAAACTCCATTAGGACCTGATGTAGGTATTTCTAGTTTCCCTAAAGGTGGAGTGATTGTATCTGTCGGTTCAACTGAAGGTTTTGGATATCAACCCCTCGTTTCTGCTGGAGGAACAGCAGTGATCTCTGGTTTTGGTACTGTTCTTTCAGTTTCTATTGGTAATAGTGGTTCTGGATATAGATCTGGTATTCAAACGACTGTCAACGTAGGTGTTGGAACTTCTAGCACTGGAACTGGAAATATTGAATTTATTGGAACTGCTGCCATAAGCGGTGGCCATATTGTAAGTGTTGCTATTACAAATCCAGGAACAGGATACACTCATACCAATCAACCATTTGTTGTATTTGATGATCCTTTATCATATTCAAATATGCGCTTGTTCTATAGTTCCTCTTCTGCTGCTGGGGTTGGAACTGAGGCAACTGTGGATGTTGTGGTTGGTAATGGATCTAGTGTAATTGATTTTGAAATCCAAAATACTGGTTATGGTTATAGAGAGGAAGCGATACTTACAGTCGCTATCGGTGGAACAACAGGAATTCCTACTACTTCTTCTTATTCTGGAAATGAGTTCCAAGTCACTGTTGATGAAGTTGCTGACGATAAGTTCTCCGGATGGTCTATAGGAACTTTAGAACTTCTTGACAACATTGAAGATTTGATTGATGGTGCAAGAAAAGATTTCCCACTTACATTAAATGGAGCAATCACTTCTATTGTATCTTCTCCAGGTTCTAAGATTGATGTGCAAGATGTATTAATCATCTTTGTAAATGACATTTTACAAGTACCAGGTCAAGGATATGAATTTAGTGGAGGAAGCACGCTTACATTTACTGAGGCACTGAAGATAGGTGATAAAGTTACCATTATCTTCTATAAAGGAAATGGTGATAGTGATGTTATTTTTAGAGACGTTATTGAAACCGTCAAAAAAGGTGACACTCTACAACTCAATCATATGGCAAGCACTCAAGCACAGAGTCTTGATGAGGATAAGAGAAGTGTTCTTAACATTCTTTCAACTGGTAACGTTGAAACTAACCCTTATTTCGGACCTGGAAACACTAATGATGTAACTTTGGTAAGACCAGTTACATGGTGTAGACAAACCGAAGATAAGATTATTGACGGCATTCCAACAGGAAAAGATAGAGAACTGTACGAACCAGTTATTAATCCAACTTCGTATATCATCAAGAATGTTGGAGTTGGATCAACTGCTGTATATGTTGATACATTAAGACCACTCTTCAATCCACAAAACGAGGCAGCTAACAAACAATTCCAGAACAAGATAAAATTTATTGCTCAGGAACCTAAAGTTGGTGCATCTGCAACCGCTGTAGTTTCTGGACTTGGAACCATATCTTCTGTGGTCATATCTGATGGAGGTGTTGGATATAGCACTGCTACTGTAAGTTTTGGATATACCTCCGATTCTAGAGCGTTTGGTACAGTAACGATCAGTGCAGGTGGAACTGTAACTGGTGTTGCAATCACCTCTCCTGGCGTCGGATATACATATACAAGTGTACCAACTGTTCTGATTTCTCCTCCAGGTCATACTGAAGAAGAATGTGATGTCGTAAGTTACGCTGGTGATAACGGTGTCATTGTTGGATTTGGAACTACTGCTCCTGGTCCACAATTTATCTTTGATATTCATATTCCATATGACTCTTTCCTCAGAAACACTGCTGTTACTGGAACTGCAGTAACACTTACTTCTATCGGAGTGAATGACTACTTTATAATTAATAAGTCTAATGTTGGTATGGGAAATACATTTGATGGAATATATGAGGTCTCCAGTGTAGAGACTCTGACTAGAGATGTTGTTGGCATATCCACAACTGTCAAAAGAATATTCGTTGATGCCTCTAGTGTTCCTTCAGGATACTCTTCAGGAATCACGACTTCCGATAATGGATTTGGTGTGTTTAGTTGGGGAAGAATCGATCTTAAGTCGAGAAATATTTCCACATCTTATACAGCATATACATCTGGTATAACTACCTCGACTAGAGTGGTTAGATCTAACTTCTTAAAGTCTAAAAATTATACTGCAAACTCTTAATAAATAAAGAAAAACTCTGTCCAAAATGGCTGCTATTATAACGGATCAGATTAGAATATTAAACGCAAAGAATTTTATTGCTGGAGTGCTTGACTCCAACAATTCTTATTATTCCTTTGTTGGTTTAACTAATGCCACTGATTATCAAAGTGATTGGGATACTGATCCTCCTGCACCAAAAGATAATTTTAATGAAGAAAATGACTATTGGGATACAATGGTCGCTTTGAAAAAAATTAATACTGCTGATGCAAATCAAGTAGTTCCAAAAAGAACTTGGAGTTCTGGAACTGTGTATGATATGTATCGTCATGATTATAGCAGAACAAATACTGCAAAGGTTTCGGGTTCTACTTCCCTATATCTTTCAACTTATTTTGTAATCAATAGCGATTTCAGAGTTTATCTTTGTTTGCAGAATGGTACTGATCCTGATAATCCAACAGGAAAAGCATCTTTGGATGAACCCGCTTTTACTGATTTAGAACCAAGAAGTGCAGGCACTAGTGGTGATGGATATATTTGGAAATATCTTTATACTATTAAACCAAGTGAAGTTGCTAAGTTTGAATCAACTCAATACATGCCAGTTCCAAGAAACTGGGCAACTGCAACTGAAAATGAAGCAGTTAGAGATAACGCTGTTGATGGTGGAATCAAGATTGTTACAATCACCAATCGTGGAGTGGGTTTAGGTACTGCTAATTCAACTTATACTGGAGTTCCCATCAAAGGTGATGGAGTCGGAGCAGAATGCACCATTGTCATTGATGGTAATCAGCAGGTAGGACAAGTCGTTGTTTCTAGTCAGGGTTCTGGTTATACATATGGCAACGTTGATTTAGTTGCAGGTGGAGTTCCTACAGGAACTACAAGACCTACTTTTGATGTTATTATTCCTCCTCAAGGAGGACATGGTGCAGATATCTATAGAGAACTGGGCGCATATAATGTGCTTCTTTATTCTAGAATTGAAAATGATAATGAGAACCCAGATTTTGTTACTGGTGCTCAAATTGCAAGGATTGGTGTTGTAGAAAATCCTGAACAGTTTGGATCAACTACAATTTTAAGTTCAGATAAAGCATCTGCAGTAAGTGCTCTGAGATTAGTTGGAACTGGATACAGCACCGCTACGTTTACAGCAGATTCTTATTTTACCCAAACAGTCGCCACTGGAACGACTGCAGTGGGAAGAGTTGTCAGTTATGATCAAACTACAGGAGTACTTAAGTTTTGGCAAGACAGAAGTGTTGCTGGATTTAATACGGTTGGAACGGCACAGACTCAACCCACATATGGTTTTGATTTAACTGAGTTTACCTCTTCACCTGCATCAGGCGGAAGTTTAACGATCACCCCATCCACAGGATCTAATTTAAGTATCGACACTAACTTCTCCGGTATCTCAACCGTAATAAATAATCGTACATACTATCTTGGTCAGAGTTTCACGAGTGGTGTTGCCAGTCCTGAGGTCAAAAAACACTCTGGAAATATTATCTATGTTGACAACAGACCATCTATCACCAGATCGTCAAACCAAAAGGAAGACATAAAAGTTATTTTGCAGTTCTAAAGAATTATGCCACAGCAGACGAATCTAAACGTAGCGCCTTACTTTGACGACTTTGATCCCGCTAACGACTATCATAAGGTATTATTCAAACCTGGTTATCCTGTTCAGGCAAGGGAACTAACAACCCTTCAGTCTATCCTGCAAAATCAGATTGAAAAATTTGGTCAGCACTTTTTTAAAGAAGGTGCTAAAGTTATTCCTGGAAATACTTCATATTCGCGTTTATATTATGCGATTCAGTTAGATAATAATTTTCAAGGAGTTCCTGTAGCTGCTTATGTTGATCAGTTAATTGGAACAACTATTACGGGTGAAAGATCTGGTGTAACCGCTGTTGTTGATAGTGTTATCCTACCTGAAGATTCAGAGCGTGGCAATCTGACTCTGTACGTTAGTTACTTAGGTTCTAGTACAACAAATAATCAAACACAAACATTTTTTGACGCAGAAACTTTAACCTGCAACGAGGTTATTATTTCTGGACTGCTTGGAAATACTAATATTCCAGTTGGTTCTGCTTTTGCTAGCACCATTCAAAATAACGCTGCTGCCACTGGATCAGCATTCCAGATCGATAATGGGGTATATTTTGTTAGAGGTAACTTTGTAAATGTAAGTAGAGAAACTTTAATCCTTGATCAGTATGGCAACACTCCAAGTTATAGAGTTGGTTTCTTTATAAATGAAGAGATTGTAACAGCAGATTTGGATGAGTCTTTGAATGACAATTCTCAAGGATTTAATAACTATGCTGCTCCTGGTGCTGATAGACTTCAGATCAGTGTAAGTTTATTTAAAAAACCACTAGACGATTTTTCTGACGATAACTTTATTTTACTTGGAACTATAATCAATGGTGTTCTCCAGTTAGATAATCAAAAATCTCTTTTTGGTGGAGATTCTGGTTATAATAATGTTGTTGACACTCTTGCCAGAAGAACTTTTGATGAATCTGGACATTACTATGTAAAAGCATTTGATGTATCTGTAGTAGAATCTTTAGATAATCAAGTTGGAAATAACGGAATCTTTAATGCCGGACAGTTTACTCCTGGAGGAGAACAACCCTCAGATAATCTTGCTCTGATTAAAATTTCTCCTGGAAAGGCATATGTAAAAGGTTATGAGTGTGAAACACTTCAGACAACTTTTATTGATTTAGATAAACCAAGAACCACAAAAACTATTGAAAATCAAGGTTTTACTTATAATACAGGTCCAACTTTTAAAGTTAACAGTGTTTACAGATCACCTACAGTTGGAGTTGGAAATACTTTCGTTGTAAGTTT
>Ga0209645_1000830_pt1 | contig 15739 bp, 24 predicted proteins | sample ETNvirenome_6_30_FD_184070 | JGI IMG/M metagenome (GOLD analysis project Ga0209645, IMG submission 184070) | Marine viral communities from the Pacific Ocean - ETNP_6_30 (SPAdes) (version 2) | ecosystem: Environmental > Aquatic > Marine > Oceanic | place: Pacific Ocean | collected 2013-06-19
AGATGTTGGATATAAAATTGAGCAAGAAGTTTTTGACGATGCTATACACGATATCAGTGCTACAAAAATACGTGAACAAATGAGAGAAGAAGGAAAACTGTAATGGACGAATTAGTCAAAAAAGTCGAACAATGGCACTATGATAGAAACCTTATTGACGGAGCCACCGACAAAGATCAAGTTCTTAAATTATTACAAGAACTTGGCGAACTCAGTGACAATGTATGTAAGGGCAATGACATCAGAGATGACATCGGTGATATGTTAGTTGTAATGATTAACATACTTGCTAGAAACAAATTAACATTAGAAGAATGTTTAAATGTAGCATATAACGATATCAAAGACAGAAAAGGTAAAATGGTCGATGGTATCTTTGTTAAGGAGGAATAATGGAACTAATACTATTAGGTATCTTAATTGGTTGGTTAACACCAAGGCCGATCTATTTAGCAGATATCGAAGAAGCGATCTGGTATCCAATTAAAAAAAGGATACCTAAAAAATATCATTTTTGGGGATAATATATGAGTTATGAATTTACAAGCGAAAGTGTGTCAGAAGGACACCCAGACAAAATAGCAGATCAAATATCAGATAGAGTTGCGGACTACATATTAGCAGGCAATAGTAACCACAGAGCGGCAGTTGAAACATTAGTAACAACTAACATGGTTACACTAGCAGGTGAATATAAAAGTTCTGTACCTATCAACAAAGAACACATTGAAGAAATTGTTCGAGGTACTGTTAGAGAAATTGGCTATGAGCAACAAGGATTTCATTGGGAAAATTTAAAAATTTACAATGAACTCCATGGTCAAAGTCCTGATATAGCATTAGGTACTGATGACTTTGGTGCTGGTGACCAAGGACTTATGTTTGGCTATGCTTGTAATGAAACTGAGGACTATATGCCAAGTGCTATCCATTTTAGTCACAGAATACTCAAAGCATTGAGAAAAGAAAGACAACAAGCAAGTTGGATAGGACCTGACAGTAAGGCTCAAGTAACTATGAGTTACGATAGTGTAAACAAACCAATTGGTATTGAAAAAATTGTTTGTAGTACACAACACGAAGATGCCGTTGAAATTGACGATGTTAGAGCATACGTCGATGATGTAATTAGAAAAGAAATTACAGAGTACGATTTAAGAAATACAGAATTTTTAATTAACCCTACTGGAAGATTTGTAATTGGAGGACCTGATGGAGATACTGGACTTACTGGACGAAAAATTATTGTTGATACTTATGGTGGGTATGCTCCACATGGCGGTGGTGCTTTTTCAGGTAAGGACTGCACTAAGGTCGACAGATCAGCGGCATATATGGCTAGATATTTGGCAAAGAACATTGTAGCAAGTGGTAGAGCAGAAAACTGTACAGTACAATTAAGTTATGCTATTGGTGTTAAAGAACCAACAAGTGTATATGTATATGCTGACGGTACAGTTAGAGAAGACTTAGCAAATGAACTAAAAGAAAAAGTTGATTTAACGCCATTAGGAATAATTACAAAATTTGATTTATTTAATATCAAATTGTCTGACACAACAAACTATGGGCATTTTGGTAATAACGCAATGCCATGGGAACAAATTGATTTATTCTAATGAAAGAATTTTATCAAGATTTAAAAAAGGCTATTAGAACAGTACCTGACTTTCCAATAGAAGGAATACAGTTTAGAGATATAACTAGCCTACTAGCAAATCCACTAGCATTTAATAAAGCATTAGTAGACTTAACTAATATAGCATTTCAAGGTACAAAAATTATTGGTATAGAAAGCAGAGGTTTTGTTTTTGGAGCACCATTGGCAAGAGATATGGATGTAGGTTTTATAATGGCTCGTAAGCCAGGCAAGTTACCAAACCCAACGTATAAAAAAGATTACGAATTAGAATACGGTACAGCAACATTAGAACTACAAAAGAATGAAGAAATAGCACCGGATGATAAAGTTGTTATAGTTGATGATTTAATTGCTACCGGAGGTACAGCATTAGCCTGTGCTGATTTAGTACACGAAAACTGGAATGTGCCTAAAGAAAACATTTTGGTAGCGGCCATTATTGACTTGACAGACTTAGGCGGATCTGCTAAAATAGTTGCTGAAGGGTATAAAGTGAAAACCCTTATCGAGTATGAAGGTGAGTAATGGCAAAACAGCAACAGCAAAAACCAGTCAATAAGAAACTGGAAGAACTTAGAAAAAAACAAGCACAGGATAGACGCAATGGCTAAAAAGCCACTACTACAAATTAAAGACATTATGGCGGCTGTAGATAGAAAAGACTATGGCTACTATGAGCGTCTTACTGATGAGCAACGCAAAAGTTTAAATTTGTGGATGACTCAAAGATATGCTAGTAGTGTACAGGGTAAGTTTGCGGGTCACTATCTTGTAATGATAAATGAGTTTATGAATACTAATTGGAGTGATGTTAGTAAGCACCCAGAATTACAATGGAAATTAATGTGTTTAGCAGGCACAGGAAAACCACAGTTTCACCCTTTTGTCAAAGTACCCAAAGCAAAACGTAAAAAAGATAAAGTCGAAGAAATAGTTAGAGAATTATTTCCGCTATTAAAAAATGACGAAATTGAATTGTTTTTAAATATGAACTCTAAAGAAGAAATTAAAATACTAGCAATGGAAAGCGGGGTCGATGACAAAACATTAGATGAGGCTTTTAAATGAGTTTCGCATGTAAGTATTGTGGTAGAGAATTTACATCTGAAAGAACAATCAATGTCCACATGTGTTCTCAGAAAAGAAGATTTGTTGATAAAGATCTCACACATGTAAGGTTAGCATTTAGGACATATCAAAAGTTTTATGAAATGAATATGCAAAATGCTAAAACAAAAACATATGAGGATTTTGCGGCAAGCAAATACTATGCTGGATTTGTTAAGTTTGGAAGGAAGATGGTAAATGAAGAATTACTAGAACCAGAAAATTACGCAGAACATTTGATTAGAGAAAGTATTAAACTTTCTGATTGGACCAAAGACTCTGTGTATGATACTTATATGAAAGCATTAATTAAAAAAGAACCAGCACAACGAGGAATTGAAAGAAGTATAAAATGTATGGAAAGTTGGGCACAAGAAAAAGATAAAACTTGGAATAATTATTTTAGAGAAGTGTCTCCGCAACTAGCAATACATCATATAAGAGGTGGAAAAATATCACCATGGCTTGTATTTTTAAGCGAAAGCGGACAAGATTTATGGGCCAACTTAAATGAAGAACAAATTAACCTAATTAAAGATATAGCGGAACCAATGTTTTGGAGACGCATATTTTTGAAAAACCCAGAAGAAGTAAACTTAGTACAGGATATCGTGGAGGCATCCAACTTATGAAAATAAAATTAATTAGTCACAGTCAAGCACCATATGACGACAGTCTACATAAAGCATCTGCTTTGGACCTAGTTGCCTATTGTGCCAGAGTTAGTAATCCGACTAATCAAATGAATACAGAAACAAGTGAAAAACTTGTGAAGTATTTGATGAAACACAAACATTGGTCACCATTAGAAATGATTAGTGTTTGTTTAGAAGTAGAAACAACAAGAGATATTGCTAGACAAATTCTAAGACATAGAAGTTTTAGTTTCCAAGAGTTTAGTCAACGTTATGCTGATCCAACAGTGGATTTGGATTTTGAACTTAGAGAAGCAAGATTACAGGATCCTAAAAACAGACAAAATAGTATTGTAACAGATGATAAAGAATTACAAGCACAATGGGAAGAGAAGCAGAAACAAGTTATAAAGGCGTCCTTAGACGCATATAACTTTGCTGTAAGCAACGGTATTGCCAAAGAGCAGGCCAGAGCAGTACTACCGGAAGGAAACACGTTAAGCAGGCTCTACGTTAACGGTACGTTGCGTAGTTGGATTCACTACATTGAATTACGTGGTGCCAACGGTACACAATTAGAGCATATTGAAATTGCTCATGCTGTAGCAGATGTAATAGCAAAAATATTTCCACTTGCTGAAGAATACAAAGGTAAAGAATTATGAATAAAAGACAAGAGATGCTAGTAATAACAATGGAAGAATGTGCTGAACTAAGTCAGGCATGTAGTAAGTTAATACGTTTTGAAGACGACCAAAGCGAACAAGACATTAAAAACTTACAAGATGAAATTGGCGATGTTATGTGTATGATTGATATTATGAAACATAGTGGTCTTGTCAACGATGAACAAATTGAAGAACGTAAGAAAGTTAAAAAAGATAAATTAATGAAGTGGAGTTTATTGTTTAGTGAAGATTGATTTTGATGTAGATATCGATATGGAAAACAGAGATAATCTTTTGTCTGTGTTAAAGCATATTGGTGGCAGTATCAAACGTCCAGGTGGTATGGAAAAACACAACACAGGCGTTTATATACAGCCTATACCCCATGATCCTATTACTGGCTTGAGCAATATAGATCACAAAGAAGCAGAAGACATTGGATACTTTAAATTAGATGTTCTAAATAATAGTGTTTACAAAGGTATTAGAACAGAAGGTGAACTTGATGATCTTTGTAACATGGAACCAATGTGGAACTTGTTTGGTCATAAGGAAATTGTGGAACAACTGTTTCATATTAGTAATCACTTTGACATAGTCTCACAACACATGCCTACAAATATAGAACAACTTGCTATGATATTAGCAATGATTCGACCTGGTAAAAGACACTTGGTAGGTAAAAGTTGGGAAGAGATAGAGTCGCAGGTTTGGGTAAAGCCTGAAAACGATTCTTACTTCTTTAAAAAGTCACATGCGTATAGTTACGCAATGGCCATAATTGTACAATTAAATAAAATTGTTACTGATCTTTCTTAACTAACTGAATAGTTCGTCTTTTAATTCTTTTCTTAACTATTTTTTGTATACTAGTTACTGGTCCAAATTGTATCTCAACATCTTTATTATTAAAAGTGCGTAAGCATCTTCTGAATAATTGCATTTCTTGAAATAAAAATATATCAATTGGGATTTGCCTGTTTGATTCCCACCACCATGTTTCCGCCAATGAAATGAATTCTTTTTTCTCTTCTGGTGAGCCTAATTTATTATAGTCGTAAAAAGAAGTTACAGTATTGTCTTGATTCTGTACTATGCCAAAATAATCCTTTCCACCAGATGTTATCATAGTGAAGAATGGAAAATTTTCTTCTATCTCTTTTTGGTCCTGCATAGAATTTATTTATAAAGAAAATGATAAATATTAAGGAAGGAATGAGCATGTATGAGCAGTATAACACTATATTCTTACAGAATAAACGAAATAGACCTTGTAAAAAAGCAAGAAAACCTTTTTCTGGACAATAAAACTATGAACAAAAAAGAATTTGTAGCACATAAAGGAATGGATAATAAATTTTATATTAACCTACGAAACCAAGACAGAAAACTACAAAATGTTTACAATACTGAAATCAGAGCAGACATAATTAAGTATGCTAATAACGAAAGAGTATTAACTAGATATGCCAAACCTATGTTAGAAAAAGGTCAAGCAGAACTTTTACTTTCAGAAGCAGACTTAAATAATTTAAGTCCGGGCCAATATAAAATATCTTTCAAATTCCTAGAAGAGGACGGAACGTCAACACCTGTATTTTCCGATTACAACGGTGGCGTATTATGTACCTTAATGATAAAAGAAGATGCTAATCCTTCACCAGTACCAACACAGGTTGCTAATGTTTGGAACCAAACTAAAAATACTAATTTAGGTGATGTGTCAAATGTTTTTACAAGTGGTTCATTTGTAGGAAACAAGACATATAATTTTAATAATGCTAATCACACTATTGGAATATACACTACTGGATTTACAGGAAATGTTTTTGTAGAAGGTAGTTTAGGTTTAGAGGCACCTTCTAGTGATGATTCTAATTGGGCCAGCATAGCAATAGTAAATAACCTAGACAGAATACCATTAGCAAATGTATCAGGACCAACTTACTACAACTTTACAGGTAATTTTAATTACTTAAGGTTCAAGTATTCACCAAGTTCAACAAATTCAGGAACATTCGATAAAATTCTTTTAAGAAATTAAATACATGTATGCACATTTTAAATGATGGCAAACATGCGTTTGTATTCCCACCTAGATGCGGTACCAGATGGATAGCATCCGAACTTTATGACCGCGGTATGCTGAATACAAAAGGACCAAATCACGAGTTTAAATACGATAATACAGCAGACGTAAAAATTTTTATGTTTGTAAGAAACCCATTTACCCGAGAAAGAAGTCTTCATAGATGGCTTGCCGAAACAAGTAAAATAGATATAGATACATTCACCTTTGAAAATTATGTAGATAGCGAATGGTTTGATTTAGAACCAAGTTGGTATACAAGATACGGAGATTTAAATAATTTAGTAGAGCATATACATATTGAAAATGTAAACACTTTTTTTAAAGAGACTCTAAATATAGACTTACCACAGTATAATAATATGTATCATATGGCAGATGATAATCGCAATGATGCCGATGTATTCAATAACCCCCAAATAGTAGAAAAAATACTTAACAAATATCAAGAAGATATAAAACATTTAAATTTTGACTTGACAATGTACGTCTAATAACGTATAATAACAGCAATGGAGCACTCTGAAGCAATACAACAGGTACACGAGTTACTTACATCTCATATGCCTCACAAACATAAAAAGACACCTGCTGGTTGGGTGACTTTCGATTGTCCTATGTGTAATGACAAAAGAGGTAGAGCAGGTGTAATTGCGACTGGACCAAAGATTGCTTATAACTGTTTTAACTGTGGCTTCTCCACAGGCTGGAGTCCAAGTAAAAAAATAGGTAAAAAGTACAAGGACTTGGTTGTGAAGTTAGGCGCAACTAATGAAAGTGTAAAGAAACTAGTACTAGAACTTATGAAAATTGAAGAGTTTGATAACGAACTCGACGATATTGTAATAAGTTATGAAAAATTTAAACCAGTAACTTTGCCTAACGCAATTAGTTTAAATGATGTTCCAAAACTTCCGCACAATAAAACACACAATGATATACTAGAGTATGCTTACAGTAGAGGCTTATTAAAAACACAATATGATTTTTTTGTTTGCGATGACTTAATGATGAAGAATAGGTTAATTATACCGTTCTATTATAATCAAGAAATGGTAGGTTATGTAGGCAGACACATAAATCCGCCAACAAAAGAAACGCCTAAATATATTAACAACAGTCAAAGTGGTTATGTATTTAATATTGACAAATACATTTACTCAGATAGAAAAATTGTTGTTGTAACAGAAGGTGTAATTGATGCTATACTGATAGATGGTATTAGTGTGCTGGGTAACACTATGAACGAAAGACAAATACAGCAAATAAATTCGTTAAATAAACGTGTAATATTATGTCCTGATAGAGACGCACCAGGCAAAGATTTGATAAGGCAGGCCGCTGACTTAGGGTGGGAGGTAAGTTTCCCACCTTGGCACACAGATTGTAAGGATGTAGGTGATGCGGTTACCAAGTATGGCAGACTTTTGACACTTTCAAGTATAATTAAACATACAGTATCAAATGAAATTAAAATTAAAGTACAGAGCAAGATGCTATGAGTGAAATTAAAGACTACGGCGAAGATATACAAGAACTGTTTCTAAGATTCTTAGTAACAGATGCTGATGTATTCGTGCGAGTAAACAATATTGTTGAACCTTATATGTTTAACAGAAAATACAGAGACGCAGTTGAGTTTTTAAAAGATCATGCTAACAAATACAACAGTATTCCTACACTAGAGCAACTCGAAGCAGTTAATGGTATTAAGTTGACGCCAGTAGAAGACGTTCATGAAAGCCACATGAGTTGGTTTATGGACGAGTTTGAAACATTCTGTAGACACAAAGCATTAGAAAAAGCAATACTGGACAGCACAGACTTATTAGAGCAACATGACTATGGTAGTGTAGAAGCACTTATTAAAGAAGCAAGTGGTGTTGGGTTAGTAAGCGACTTTGGTTTGGACTATTATGAAAATCCTAAAGAAAGATTACAATGGATTAAAGATCAAGCAGGAGCAATAAGCACAGGCTGGAAAAACTTTGACCAAAAACTATATGGCGGACTTAACAGAGGCGAACTTACAGTATTTGCTGGAGGCTCTGGTGCTGGTAAAAGTTTGTTTTTACAAAACTTAGGCGTTAATTGGAGTCAAGCAGGACTGAATACTGTATATTTGAGTTTAGAGTTGAGTGAACAACTGTCAAGTATGCGTATTGATGCTATGGTTAGTGAATATGCCACCAGAGATGTTATGAAAAACATGGATGATGTGGACTTAAAAGTGCGTATGAAAGGCAAAGGCGCAGGTAAATTCCGCATAAAACAGATGAGTAATGGTATAAATGCCAACGATATTAGGTCATTTATTAGAGAATATGAAATACAAACAGGCATCAAAGTTGACGCATTATTGGTAGATTATTTAGATTTGATGATGCCAATAAGCGGAAAAGTATCACCGAGTGACTTGTTTATTAAAGACAAGTATGTGTCTGAGGAATTGCGTAACTTAGCAGTAGAATTAAACATATTATTAGTAACAGCATCGCAGTTGAATAGGGGTGCTGTAGAAGAAATTGAGTTTGACCATAGCCATATTGCTGGCGGTATTAGTAAAATACAAACAGCAGATAATGTCGTTGGTATATTTACAAGCAATGCCATGAGAGAACGTGGTAGATATCAAATACAGTTTATGAAAACACGTTCAAGTAGTGGTGTTGGTAGCAAAGTAGACTTAAAATTTAATCCAGAGACATTGCGTATTGAGGATTTAGATGACGATGAAGAATCATATGACACAATGCAAACACAAACACTAGTTGCTGGTCTACAAAGATCCGCGGCAATTAGAACAGAAGAAGCAGACGAAGACACACAAAGTATCGATAACACAAAATTACAAGGTCTGGCCCTCAGAGACTTACTCAAGAAAAAGTGATTATTTGATAAATATGCTTAAAGCAGGAATGAGATTATGTCAATATCAAAAAAATCGATACTAGAAGAACTGAATTCAGTTGTTTCTGAAAGAAACAAACTCGATGTGGTAGCAACTCGAGGAAATCACATCATAAAAAGTGCTATAAACTTAATACAACTTATCGAAGAAAATTTTGACGATGCTCAGGCCTTAGATCTACAACGTAGATTAGTGAATTCTATTAAAGGTAGAAAGCCAGAACGTTTTGCTAAAGGCGTTCAAATAGTAAAAGAGTCAAAAAATGAAGATATTTGAAGTCCAAGGTAAGGCACCACGATTTATATCGCCAGATCAACTAAAAGGAACAGGCGAATTTAAAGGCCAAGGCAAACTGCCTATGTCACTAGTAAAAGTTGCTGGCACAGATGCGGAAGATTTAGAATTTGAAGGACAGCCTATTAAAGGAAGATTACTTGTAATAGGCGATTACTCAACTTGGGAAGACCAAAAGAACGCATCGCATTTTTATTATAAAATGAATAGCGGTATACTTCAAAGAGTTGACGACAAAGCATTATCTTCAGCCATTGTAAAGTCAATGAATGTTGCTAATCAACCTCCAGGCAGAATGGATAAACTAAAAGGCAAAGTAAGTGATTTCTTTGATCCTAACAATCCTGAACGTGCTGGTTACCGTGAACTACAAAAGCCAGGTGCTGTTACAGGTAAAACTGCCACAGCAGTTACTAGAGGACTAGCAGGTTTAGACAATCTTGGTTATAAGGTTTTAGATTATTTTAATAAAAAATCAAAACCAGGAGAAAAACCAACTGAGCCTAAGAAGGGACCAGACTATCGAACCACAGACTTTCATAATTATGGCGACGAACAACCTACAACGCCAAAGAAAAAAACATCAAGTAAGTCGGCAGAATATCAACGTGAATTAAGAAGGCAGAAAAAATTAAAGTCGGGCGATTTTGTTACATACAAATATGGCGATAATAAAACTGGTGAAGGAGAATTAAGGGGTATTGATCCGACTAACAAAAAGAATTTTGTATTAAAAATGATTGATCCATTTAATCCTAATGCTCCAAAAGATAAAATGGGACACCCAATGGTATCCATACCAAGAAATTTAGTGTTTAAAAAATGAGAGCAGTAGATCTAACAAGACAATACATTAAAGAATGTGTAATTCATCATAGATTAGATGAAAGCAAGAACACACATTTGGAACACCTAGAAGATTTAATTTTTAATGACGGACTTCCAGGCGGTAAAGCCGCAATTAATCATTTATTAGGTTTTTATGAAATGCTTAAAGGCAATGCTAAAAGCAAATTTAACCTAACAACAAAATGGGACGGTGCTCCTGCTATATTTGCCGGCATTGATCCAGCAGATGGCAAATTCTTTGTAGGTACAAAGGGAGTTTTCAACAGAAATCCAAAACTTAATAAAAGTTTAGCAGATATTAAAAGCAATCATCCAGACAAAGTAGTAAAAGGTGAAACTAAAAGTGCTGAAGGACTAAGAAAAAAATTAGCAACAGCATTTACAAATTTACAAAAACTCAATTTCACTGGTGTAGTACAAGGAGACATGTTATTTTCCAAAGAGGACATAGAAACAGCAAATATTAAAGGTGAAGAATACATTGTGTTTAAGCCAAACACTATAATATATGCTGTACCAAAAAATAGCGACTTAGCAAAAGAAATTTTATCGTCAAATATGGGAATTGTTTTTCATACTGAGTATGTTGGAGGCCCAACATTAGCAGATATGGATGCCAAATTTGGTTATGATGCTAGTGCCCTAGGTGATGGCAGTAATGCTGGCGTCTGGTACAGAGATGCTATTATAAAAGACTACTCAGGTCAAGTTACAATGACAGCAGATGAATCAGAAGCACTTAAAACAGCAATCGAAGATGCTAATAAAAATTTATCTAAGATGGGCAACTTAGAATTTTTAAAAAATAATGAGTTTGGACAAAACTTAAGAGATAGAATCAAAGCAAGTGTAAATAAAATTATCAGAGACCAAGGCGAATTTGAAAAAGATCCCAAAGCATTTGCTACAGCATTTATAAATGATTACAAATCAGCAATGAAAAAAGCAATTGAGGCTGTAAAAACAGATAAGACCAAAGTTGCTAAAACAAAAATGATGCTTGATGGTATTAAGTTTTTAGAAGAGAACACTAACGAAATAGTAAGTGCGTATATTGTTTACTTAGATTTGATTAGAGCAAAAGAATTAATAGTTAAGAAGTTAGCAAACATAAGACAAATTGATACGTTTGTACAAAACGCAGAAGGTGACTATGATGTTACAGGTGAAGAAGGTTTTGTTGCTGTAGATCATATAGGCAACGCAATTAAGTTAGTTGATAGACTAGACTTCAGTGTTAAAAACTTTGGCACAGGGAGACCAGGAGCATAATGGAACTACAACTAATTGACGAACTCAACGAAAGTAGGTTATACAGAGCAACAAACGGTTTTGCTCCATATAATCAAGATGATATCACAGAATTACTTTTTGTGTTTGTATTAATCAACACAATGTTTGTACAAGATGCTAGTACTGTAAAATTTGGTAAAAGGTACGCAATAAAAAGCACTACATATGGTAAATTTATTGCTAACAGAGTCACATCAACTGACTTATACCAAATGGCATACTTTGTAAACAAAAGATATGACAAACTTCCTAAGGGAGCAAAAAAGAAAACAGTTAAATTTGACGAAAGAAGATTATGGTCATACTTACAAAACATTGGTAAAGGCAATAAACCAAACGTAACGTATCTATTACGTTTACAATATCAATTAGGCATTACTAATACATCTCTATTAGCAGTTAGAAGATTAATAAGTGACTGGAAAAGATTAAAGTACAGGCAAAAACAGTTAGCAGTAACACGTTTACTACACACTCTAAGAGCAAAAGCAGTTAGAAGTGAATTGTATAAGCCACTAAATGATCTTGCCAGAGAAAGAAGATACATGCTACCAGGTGCTAGTAACAAAGAACTTGATAAAGCAACTAACCAAAGCACACTAAAACGTTTAGCAGTAGCAGGTGCTACAGCCTATGCGGCACATGAGTTAGGACCAAAAATCACAAGAGGTAGATTAGGACCTAAGGCTTCTGCTGGATTGGCAGGCATTGGTGCCTACTGGGCAAGTAAGAAAAAGTTATAAATAGTATTATGAAGATCAACGAAGTCACAGAAGCAAGTAAGTACGCCACAGGAGACGAAGGCGGAACTCAGTTTGACAAGATAAAACGTGTTCAACAAATGAAAAGAGCAGGCGTTGATACAAGAGATGCCGCTAGGGACATAGGTAGGAGTCAATACGCAGGCATCGATCCAGAAGATTTACAAGGTAAAAAGATTAAGGACAAATCTAAAAGAGATTTAGAAGATTACAAAGCACAATTACAAAAGCAAGCCAGTATTGATGACTCTAAAAGAAAGAAAGAACAAGAGGCTGAAAGAAAAAGAGCAGAAAGAGAAAGAAAGAAAAGTGAAAAAGAACTTGATAAACGTAGTCGAGCAGAACGAGACAGAGACGAAAAACGAAAATTTGACAGAAAGGTTAATAAAGCAAGTGCAGATCGCAGAAATCTTCGAAGAGGTTCAGACGGTAGAATATTAAAAGATCCAAAATGGTACGGTAAAAATGATTCTCGAGGCAAAGAACGAGGAGCAATTGGTAAAGCAGTCGATAGAGTGCTAACCGATCCTGCTTATGCTGTAAGTTCTTATTACAAAGACGCAGTTGATAACGTTAAAGACTTCTTAAACACCAGAATCTAATAAAAATATCCCAACAATTTAGATAAATAAACGTAACGACTGTAGAGATACAGGCAATAAATTAGGAGAATAAAATGGCATTAGTAGGACTAAGTCAATCAAATCCAAACAGAGTAGATGAAGAAAAGTTCTTCATTGGTAAAGAAGTAGCATTAGTAGATGTTGACTTCGGCGCGGCAGTTAATGGTTCTTTAGGACCAGATGGAGCAGTCGAGGCAGTATTTGAAGCAATTCAGGCACAATTTAACATTTTAGGTCATGGACCACTTCATAGCACAAACGCAAACATAAGTTTGATGATTGAAGGTGAATATGGTGCAGACACTTATGACGGTTCTAACAGTGAATCAATAGCGGCTCACTTAGAAGACGTTATTATTGCTTTAGGCACAGTTGATTCAATCAACCTTGCTTCAGCAACTGTTACAGCAAAAACTTTCGTTCTGTAAGATTTGTAGACAATTTACAATAAAAAGGGCATACCATTTGCCCTTTTTTTGTGGGTTTTTGATAAATAAAAGTAACCAAGTTATAGAATAGAGTCAAAAAAATGGACTTTCTATAACACAGAATAGTAGGAGTCATATCATGGCATTAGTAGCATTAGAAAGTAGCCAAGCAGGACAAGGCATTGGCAACGGATTAGGTTCAAAAACAGACATCGTTAAGATTGCTAAAACAAATATCACAGAAGCAGAATTAAAAACTGTATTAGAAGATATGCAATTAGACGGTTTTGCAGTAGCAGGCGTAGGAACAGCAGACGGATCAGCATTTGTTGGCGGAACAACAGACGTAGTATTTGTAGCATTACAAGGCGCAGGCGCAGACTATGTAGCAGAAGGTACAAACGCACACGGCGTTACTGGAGCAGTTACAACTGTTGAATCAATCTTTAAAGACTAATTTCTTTTAGTTTTTATTAAAACATTAAAAAGCACTCTTAGGAGTGCTTTTTTTTGACCGTTTTAAAATAAATCATAATATTACCACAAAATGATAAATATGCTTATAGAGAGACACACGGAGATATTATGGCACAAACAAAAGCAGGTGGATTAGTAACATCAAGCGAAACGCTCACTGGAGACGTTGAGTTTTTTACACTTTTTACATCGTTAGACATAACTGCCACAGATAGTTTTACAGATAACACACAAAAAGATTTTGAAAGTTTAGTACAGGTAATAAGTTTGAGGGCACAACCAATGCTTATGAATACACCCATCACAGTAGATGGTATATCAGCAGGATTAGATGACTATGGTGCTCCTACATTAACAGGAGCAGGTTGGGTATTTAAGTTTGCGTTTGAAAGACAAGGCGCACATACATTAGACACACTGAAAAATGAATTAAATGGTATTGTTTTAAATGGCGGTACTATAGATACTAAAAGTTCAGTAAATACTGAATTTTCTAAACAGGACGTATTATAATGGCAGACAAAGATTTAGATAAAAAACCAGCAGAGCAATCTTATGCTGGCGATACAGAATTAAAAACGCAAGTCATCGCAGACATGCTGAGAATCGAACAAGTAACATCAGAAATCAAAGAATTCAAAATAGAAGTTAAAGATCATTTTTCTAAAATAGAAAATTGGTTAGTGGGTATTATGGCAGGTGTATTTGCTACAATGTCCAGTTTAATTATAGCATTGATATTTAAGTTATTTTAAAATGAGAATAGTTGAAGTAGAAGAAGTAATGGAGGCCAAAATGGTATGGGCCAAACGGGGCAAGAAGATTGTCCGTAAGGTCAGATGTACTAGTGGTCCACGTAAAGGCAGATTAGTTTCTAATGCTAGCCAGTGTTCTAAAGCAATCAACATGAAAAAACGTATGGTACTAAAACGTACCAGAGCAAAAATGGGAAGAAGGATGGCACGAAAGGCCGCTAGAACCAAAAGAAGAAATCCAATTAGTCGTAGAGTAGCCGCTCTAAATAGGAGAAGATAATGAAAATGTCTGACCTATTTGAATACAATATGGGCATTCAAGGCAAAGATGCCAATTCAAAAAGCAAAGTTGATGAACCTGAAATTGATGTTCCTGGTGAAGAAATAGACGACCCAAAGGCATCAGCAGATAAAAACGACGATGCTGAAAAAACATTAGCACAAGGTTCACGTAAAGTAGGTGCTATGTCCGGCAAAAAAGTACAAGGTCAACTATTTGCCAAAGGCGCAGGTAAAGTTGCCACAGGCAAGATGCCTAATAAAACAGAATTAAAACAATTGGCTCCAATATTAGGTGATGTTACAAACGCAATGAGTAATCCAAAGTTTGCTAACAGGCTAGGAGCATTACTTAAACAAGCAGGTAAAGAAGGCGTAGACGAAAGTACACTTGCTAAGAAAATCCTTAAAAAACTTACAAGCAAAAAACCTGGTAAAAGCATAAGAAAAAAATCTAGACTGCTACAAGAAGCAGATCCAAAACTGTTTGAAATAAACTTCAACAAAAAAGAAATAGCCAGAGAAGGTTTAGACGCACCTGTAAAATGTGGATTTGAAGCAGAAACATTTTTCTATAGTGTTGAGGACAGTCGTGCCAGCGACGATGTAGACAACATGAGTGTTTCTGATGTAGAGTATGAGTACGGTGACTTGCCAGATAGTGCGTACTCAGATTACAACGACTGGATTATGGAAAAGGCAATGGATGAATATTTGCCTGACTATATTGACAGATGGATCGATGATAATCGTGATGAAGACGAATTTATTCAAGACTTTATGAATTCTGGTAATGGACCTACACAAGATGCTGTTGAAGAATACAAAGACAACTTTAAAGATGATGATCCTAACGAATATGAAAATCGTGAGGAAGATGGCTGGGACGATGACAACTGGGCCAGAGATTTAATCAATGAAGAGTACG
>Ga0209645_1000831_pt1 | contig 15729 bp, 17 predicted proteins | sample ETNvirenome_6_30_FD_184070 | JGI IMG/M metagenome (GOLD analysis project Ga0209645, IMG submission 184070) | Marine viral communities from the Pacific Ocean - ETNP_6_30 (SPAdes) (version 2) | ecosystem: Environmental > Aquatic > Marine > Oceanic | place: Pacific Ocean | collected 2013-06-19
AAGCACGGATGGAAAAGGGTTATCAGTCAAATCTGGGGGACATGGTCAAGCTGTGGCCGACTCCGACATCGATGACAGGCGGCGAGGGTGTGGCGCCAAGTCATCTGGACGGGAGTCACGGATGGAACATTGGAGCGGCGGTGAATGCGGCAGATCCGAAGAATGGTGGGAAGTTGAACCCGAAGTGGGTCGCTTGGTTGATGGGCTACCCAATCGAGTACCTCAACTCCGTGCCTTGGGAAACAGCATCGTCCCGCAGATCGCGCAAAAAATCGGACAAGCAATAAAGGAGACATATTATGCGTGATATGTTCAAGCCTGTAGAAAACCCATCGTTCCGTGTCATAAGTTTGGGCGCGGGGGTTCAGTCTACGGTTATGGCTCTGATGGCTGAAGCTGGGGACATTGGTCCAAGGCCCGATTGCGCTGTATTTGCAGACACGGGTTGGGAACCCAAGGAAGTGTATGACCATTTAGATTGGTTAGAGACGCAACTATCCTTTCCTGTGTACCGTGTGCAGCGGGGCAACATCAAAGAAGATTTGGAGTCGGATCTGAACACCACGGGTCATAAGTTCGCGTCGATACCTTTCTTTCTTATAAACAAAGATGGCAGTAACGGCATGGCCCGTAGGCAGTGTACCAGTGAGTATAAGCTCAAGCCGATACGGAAGAAGGTTCGAGAACTGGCTGGCTTACGTCCTCGCCAACGGACGCCGAAAGGTTTTGTGGTGGAGATGTGGATTGGCATATCCAAAGATGAGGTGATGCGGGTTAAGCCAAGTCAAGACTCTTGGGTTGAGAACCGTTGGCCGTTGTTGGAGGAAGACTTTAATCGGCGCGATTGCCTTCGTTGGTTTAACGAAAAACACGCAGACCGGACGTTGGCCAAGAGTGCTTGCATAGGCTGTCCGTTCCACACGGACCATGAGTGGCGCCGTATTAAGGATGTATTCCCTGACGAGTTTGAGGAAGCTTGCCAGGTTGATGAGAAGATTCGTGAGGCAGAGGGACGATTCCATGGCGCGAGGTTTTTACACGCCAAGCGCATACCGTTGCGTGACGTTGATTTCAGTACAGCAGAAGAGAGAGGCCAAGGCGAATTATTTGACGATCAGATGATGAACGAGTGTGAAGGGATGTGCGGACTATGAGAAGTCTATTGGGGGCAATCTTGTTATCGATCTGTGCGAGTGCAGCGAGTGCAAACGAACAGAAGTGTTTAGCGGAGGCCTTGTATTTTGAGGCCCGTGATCAGGGAATCGTGGGCATGGTAGCGGTGGGCGTGGTCATACAGAACCGGGTGGACCATCCAGACTACCCAGACACGGTGTGTGGGGTTGTGCATCAGGGCCGTTACTGGCGCGGCAATCCTATAAAGTATCAGTGTCAGTTTACATATTGGTGTGATGGTAGGCCTGAACGTCCAACGGACGAGGAGTCATGGCGCATTGCCAAAGGTATCGCTTTCAATCTTCTGATGAAGGAGATAAAGATAACCGGACTTGAGGATGCTACTCACTACCATGCAGATTGGGTCAGGCCTGATTGGTCCATGGTCCTTGAGCGGAAGTCCCAGATTGGTCAACATATATTCTATGCGAAGAAAGACGGACAATGAAAAAGGCGGCGAACACTTACGAGAACAGGACACGCACTAAGAGAAAGCGGCGTCCCTATCCGTTAAACATACGAAAGAATCTGGGTCCTAAGTCTCCGTGGAGGGGGTGTCTGAAGAAACGTCGGGGGCAGGGATGATGTCCTTCTGTGGGAAACAGAAGAATTGAGCCTTTTCTATGACGGTGTTTCTTGGCACCACGGTGGTGGTCCAGATTTGCAAAGACATCAGGTTTTCGGAAACGTGTTCTTGGCACTTACTCACAGAGTCAAATGAGAAAGGCCCCTCGCTTTCTGTCCCCACTTGAAGGGATATGGGGTGAGGGAGATCCATTAAGTGGATGATGACTACCAGAGCGTACTTCATGACTTATCTTCTCGTTTGATCGCGTCCAACTCGTACCCCATAGCACATAATAGACTTTCGATCTTGTAAATAGAAGGCTCGAGGATCTTGCAACGCTCATAGTTTTCTATGGTGCTTGAGCCCACACCAGACAAGGCAGAGAGTTGGGTCCGTGTAAGACCGGACTCCCGCCTTATGTCTGATAAGATTACGGACCAGTGTTCTCTTTGCTCAAGCATCTCATACTATTAATGTTCAGACATGTCAGAAGTGTCCAGATCCTCTAACACTTCTTCAAAGGAAGAACCTTGTTCGCCTGCCATTATTCCCAACGTGGTAGTCATGAGCTTGGAGACAATGTACAGGGTTTTTTCAATTCCCATTTCCGCTGCTCCTGCTTCAAACGCGGCCCTGAAGAGAACTACTGATTTCATCTCCGTAGTTACGTCAGTGTTCTTATCAGCTAATTCCCTCACTTCTTTGTAAAAATCATCTAGAACCTTCATGCGCTTGAACTCCCACCATAAGTTAGCCGAAGTTCAGCGTCCGTGGGTGCATTTTGAGCCACTTCCACTAAAAAAGCAATCTGCTGCGCGGGAGATCGCTGGTTCTGTTCTGCGAGGGTCATGAGTTTTTCCCATGCCGGAATAGGCACGGCAACGCTTTTGTATCTTTTGGTATCAGGCATCTATTATCTCCTTTAGATGGTTAAGTTGTTGTCTGGTTTCGTTGAAAGTATTTAAATAGTCGGGGTCACATGTCGCTATGACTGCTTCAATGATCTCATTATCATTGAACCCCAAGGTCATCATCTCGCCTCTGAACGTTGAGACGAGACGTTCTGCACCCAGTCGGTAAGACTTATCAGGCTTCAAAGTCTTCTCCAACTAAGAGCCAGTTCACGCTAACGTTGAGGTAAGATGAAAGAACTAAGACATTTTTAATGGTAGGAAAGTTCTTATCTTTTACCCAAGCATGAACCGAAGGTTGTGCTAAAGATAAATCACGAGCAATGTCGCTTTGACTTTTTTGAGCGTTTTTCATGGCAACGCTCAACCTCTGACCAAAACTAGTCATCAGCTTTTGCCGGCATCTTGAGTTTCCACACAATGTAAGGTTCGCCACACTTACCCGTTTCAATCTCACAGATCTGACCCGGGATAGACTTGGCGGTAGGATCTAAGGGTTGCACCCCAACGTAGTGCCACTTGGCGCCTTGTTTCATTTCCTTGATGGCTTGATCAAAGAACTCTTTGTTCTCAGATACAAACAAGCTCCCCATCAAAACCGCTGCACTCATAAAAAACTCCATCTTCTTTCTCCTATGTAAGCCATTGTCTAAGATCTTCGCCAAGCACCATGCTGGCGATATCCATCTTGCTCCGAAGAGCCTTGACAATCTGTTCGTCAATCGTCCCTTCCGAAATAAAATCTATGTAAGTAACGTGGTCTGTCTGACCAATTCGATGCGCTCTGTCTTCTGACTGCATCCGCACGGCTAAATCAAAACTGTTTGCGAAGTACACAACGTTAGTCGCAGCAGTTAGCGTGATACCGTATCCACCCGTCTGTGGATTACCCACAAAGAATCGTGCGTCTCCGTTTTGGAATCGCTCAATCGCGTCACTACGCTCATCGTCTGTGGTGTCGCCAAAGTAAGATACCGTGGACCCTGGTCCGTGTTCCTTGGTCAGTGCTTCAGTAATACGCTTCACGTCATACCTGAACCGTGACCAGATGATTGCCTTGCCTTCGATCTCTTCAAGGCAGTCGAGTAGTTCGTTGAGTCTGTTATCTTTGATCTCAATAAACTCACCACTGTCCGATTTAACATGACCAGACAGAACCTGTTGCATTCTTAGTAGCTGGGTCATGACGTTGTTCGCGGTCATGAAGTCATGATCATCTATATGTGCAAGGGCAAACTCTTTAAGTTCAGTGTAAATGCGCTTTTGATCGTCGGTCAGAACGATGTTGCGTTGCGTATAGATCTTTGACGGTAGATCCAGACACTCGTCTTTTGTGATTCGACTAGAAAAACCTTTTAAGATTGAACTGAGCTGTTCCAAGTTGCGGTATCCCACAACTCGATTAAAAGAATGTGATCCAACATGCTGTCGTTTCATCACGGCATAGCGATATTGGAACTGAAAGAAGTTGTCGCCGCACTCTCCAAGCAAGGTCTTATCCAGAAACCTACACTGCGCCCACAAGTCCATAGGCGATTGCGTGACGGGGAACCCTGTCAGGATGCGTCGATACTTTGCGAACTCACCCACTTTAATAAGTGCCTTGGTTCGACTCGCCTTGGGCGACTTGATCGCGGTGGACTCGTCTACTGCGAGTAGGGCCTGTGACGACTTTAGAAGGGCAGTGAGGTACTTCCTACCTTTGGGCGTTGAGAGAGCCTCTACATTCATGACCAGCACTCTCAGATCATCTGAGGCGTCTAGGAGGTCTTCTAACGCTGCACGTTCCGATTTGTTGGCCCCGGACTTCCACGTGACAACCTTCCGCGATATTCGGTCAGGCATATGTGCGGGTATCTCAAGATTCGCCCAGTTGCGGTACACACCTTTCGGCGCCACCACTACAAAGGTGTCGATCTTACCCGTCTGAAATAGAAGGGCCGCGTTGTCGATACAAACTTTTGACTTGCCTGTACCCATCTCCATAAGGTAAGCCCAATTCGTTTGCGGCCACGAAGTTTTTAAAACGTCATCCTGATGTTTATAAGGTTTCGTTTTATATTCATAAGACATTTCCATCATTCGTGGAAAATAACTATAAATTTTACCATTGGCAAATGTTTTTTTGTGTGGTAGGAAGGTCGCGTAGAAAGTGAGAAAGCAGAATGAGCGTATATGTCACCCAAGAAAATCCCCGTGTCGATATCGTATCGGCAACGAAGTATGGGGACCTCGAGCCTCTCGCCTCACCTTTTGATCAAGTGCATCTAAACCCTGGCCGCATTGTGTCGCAGCTTCGACGCAAGCTCCAGAAGTTTGGTGATGACGATTGGCTGTTGGCAATGGGTGACCCTGCGATTATCGGCATTGCTTTCGCACTTGCTGCATCCGCTAACCATGGTCGTGTGAACTTACTCAAGTGGGACAAGATGGAGAGATCCTATTATCCCGTGAGGGTAAATCTGCGCGGCGGTGGCATTGAGAACTTGAACCCTGACGAGGAGATACGTTGATGAGTAAAGAAGAAGTTTGGGATGAAATCGAAGCCGATGCTTCCAAGTTTGATGCGCTGACAACTGAGGCGGGATCTGAATTGAGTGAGATGATACGGATTTTGTCAGATGTAACGTCAGCAATATCAAAGGCAGAGGAGTCGGTGAAGTCTTTGAAGAAAAGTCGTGATCGATACCTTCATGATCTTATTCCGGGCAAGATGGCCGAAATGGGATTGGACAAGGTTGAGGTCGATGGCAACAAGGTATCGTTACAAACATTTGTGTCTGGCACGATGCCGAAAGATCCTCTTGAGAGAAATTGGGCGTTAAACCATCTGCGTGAGATTGGCGCGGGGGACTTCATCAAGAACGATGTAAGTGTGTCGTTTGGAGTAACCCAAGACAATGTCGCAAAAGATTTGGCGGCTGATCTTGAGAACAAGGGATATGAGACCTCTTCAAAGACGTGGGTGGAACCCATGACCCTTAAAAAGTTGATTCGTGAACGAGTAGAAGCGAACCAAGAAATAGATCTTGATATTTTTAATGCACACGTTGGAACAATAGCGAAGATTAAAGGAGCATAGACATGGCTAAATCAAACGGAAACGCAAAACTACCAGCAGAACTCGCCGCCGCATTTGAGGAAGATGCGGGTATGGGACTTGAGGATGTATCTACAGATGATATGCAGATACCCTTCCTACGCTTGATACAAGCGTTGAGCCCACAACTCAAAAAGTCTGACCCAGCTTTCATCGAAGGTGCGTCACAAGGTGATATCTTCAACACCGTGACGAACAAGGTGTGGCAAGCAGACAAGGGCGTGACAGTTCTGCCTGTTCATTTCATTCAGAAGCTTTTGGAATTTGTGCCACGATCCGCTGGCGGTGGGTTTGTCGGAGAGTTGAACCCCAACAGCGCCGAAGTGCAACAGGCGGTGCGTGACAAGGATTCCGGTATGGAGGTATTGCCCAACGGCAATGAGCTAGTCCGCACGGCACAGCACTACGTTAAGATTGTTCATGAGGACGGTACTTTGGAAAGCGCCATCGTGGACATGAAGAAGACACAGTTAAAAGTGTCTCGTAAATGGATCACATTGATCGCCATGCAGAAGCACAACGGAAGCACCCTTCCATCTTTTGCAAACACCTACCAGTTGAAATCCATCGAAGACGGCAATGACAAGGGCAGTTGGTACTCTTGGTCCATAGGCTTTAATGCACCCGTCTCTAGTATGGACGCCTATCGCGAGTGTAAGGAACTTCACACCAACATTAGGGATGGTCTGGTGCAACTCGCACCTCCACCCGCTGATATGATGGTGGAAGATCAGTCCTCTGAAGAAGTGCCGTTCTAGGAAGGACTGCGGCCCCCTCGTCTGCACACGGGGGGGCCTCTTTTCCAATGGGGAGCGCATCAGAAAGATTCCTTCAATTGTTTGAAGGCTACGGAAAGGCCCATGGACAGACTGCTGTCTTGGACCGTGCTAGGCATGGCAAGACACAGGCTAAGTATCAAATCGTCCATGAACCGTTGACCGTGGAACTCGTTCAAAGTCACTTGGACGGGAAGCTTGGTGTCGGGTCCATACCCATCGATGAACAAAGCAAGTGTTCGTTTGGTGCCTTGGACATTGACGATTACAACTTGGACCTCCCGGCTTTGCTGGAGAAGGTCAAGAGATTTAAACTCCCTCTGGTCATGTGCCGCTCAAAGTCGGGTGGCGCTCATTTGTTCTTGTTTTTATCAGAGAAGATCGCAGCCGCAGAAGTGCGGGACAGGCTGGCAGAGTTCGCGTCTGTCCTTGGCTGGGGTAACTGCGAGATTTTTCCAAAGCAAGAAGAGGTTCGAGCGGACAGAGGAGACATAGGAAACTTCATAAACCTACCGTATCAGAACGCCAAACACACAACGCGATATGCCTTGACTAAAGACGGCGACAGTTTGTCTCTGGACGATTTTTTGAAACTGGCAGAGAAGCTTCGCATATCAGGTAAGGATTTAGCGGCCATACAGCTTGGCTCTAAAAGCAGTGTGCTTCCAGATGGCCCCCCTTGTTGTCAGCAACTGACAGAGTTCGGGATACCAGAGGGTGGGCGTAACACCACACTTCTAAACATAGGTATCTACTACAGGAAATGTTCGCCCAACGATTGGAAAGAACGACTTGAGAAGCACAACAGGGATTACTGCAACCCACCCTTACCCGCCAGAGAGATTGTAGCGATACAGGAACAGCTTGAGAAAAAGGACTATGCGTTCACGTGCAAACAGGAACCGTTGCAGAGTCATTGCAACAAGTCACTGTGTCGCAGCCGGAAGTTTGGCATAGGGTTTCACAACTCTCACCCTGTGGTAGGGGGACTGACAGTTGTGGAGTCAGAGCCCCCTGTTTGGTTTATCAACGTGGACGGGGCAAGATTGGAACTGTCCACCAAACAATTACAGATGCAGGTAGAGTTTCAACGTGCTTGCATGGAACAGATGTACAAGATGCCAGCCAAGATGAAGGACGGCGATTGGCGGGACCTGATAGACACGTTGCTCAATGATGCGACACGTATCTCAGTTCCAGACGAATTAACTCATAAGGGTTTGTTTATAGAACTCGTAGAGGTTTTCTGCACGTCACGTATTGCGGCACATAGTCCAGAGGAGTTGCTGACAGGCAAACCATGGACTGAAGAAGGTCTTACATATTTCAAACTTAGTGCGCTGCAGGAGTTTCTAAAGCGTAACGGCTTTACGCACTACACCCGTGGTCAAATAACAGAACGCCTTAAAGAAATGAATGACGGCATTGAGGCAGATAAGACATATCGATTTAAGGACAATCAAGATAAATGGAAGTCAGTCCGGGTATGGTTTGTGCCAGAGATGAATAGAGGTGAGGTAGACCTTCCGGAGGTTACGTTTGAAGTAGAGGATCCACCTTTTTAATGAAACTCCAACCCATACCGATAACGTTACGAGAGGCTAATAATTTTGTAGAACAATATCACCGTCATAGTAAGAGAACCGCGAGGGACGGCGGTAAGTTTGCTATCGGAGCAACCACCGGAGAGGAGATGGTAGGGATTGCGATAGTTGGTCGTCCAGTGGCGAGGTTGTTGGATGACGGGTATACAGCGGAGATCACTAGAGTTTGTGCAAGAGAAGAGAGTCCTAAGAACACTTGTTCTTTCCTGTACGGTAGGTGCTGGAGGATATGGCAGCAGATGGGCGGCAAACGGATGGTGACTTACACCTTACAGACAGAGAGCGGATCTAGTCTAAGAGGAGCTGGGTGGAAGATTGTTGGAGAAACCGACAAAGGTAGTTGGGACAGAAAAGGTCGAGAAAGAGATTGGCAACCCATTTATGGACAACTGAAGTTTAGATGGGGAGTAGAGGTTGAATGATCGTTGGATAGATTGCCCATGGTGCGGAAGCGTCACCAGAACCTTTTGGGGAGGTGATGACGAACTATGTCTGGCCTGTAAGAGAGTAGTAAATGGAAAGCGAAACGATACTAGGACCCCCGGGAACGGGGAAGACACAGACGAACTCCAATCGGATACGTGATTGTATCCAAGAAGGCATCGACCCAGATCGTATAGCCTGTGTGTCTTTTACACGTAAAGCTGCGGGAGAGAGCCGTGACCGTGTGGTCAAGGATTGGAACATTGACGAGAGAGATCTTCCTTACTTTCAAACGCTACACTCCATGGCATACAAGGCTGGGGGGTACACTACAGATGACGTTATGTCTCCAAAGGATCTCAAGATTATAGGGAATGCCGTGGGTATCCCTTTTGGGACCAAGAACAAAAACATCGAAACAGACTTTGACAGCTTGGGCATATCCAAGGGTGATCACTACATGAATATGTATCATCTGGCTCGAAGCAAAAAGATGACGCTTGAAGAGATGTATCGCGTGACGGGAGACCACGGTTTACACTTTGCTGAACTGCACAGACTCGTGAAGGCTTACCACGACTATAAAAAGAGTTACAACAAAATTGATTTCACGGACATGATAGAAGAGTTTGTAGTCGCGGACATATGCCCTAACATTGACGCTTTGTTTGTGGATGAAGCACAGGATCTATCTACCCTTCAGTGGTCCATGGTCAATGTTCTGAGGAGAAACCCCCGCATACAAGTGTTCACGGGTGATGATGACCAAGCCATCATGAGTTTTCAAGGTGCCGATGTTAAAGCGTTCTTGAGCGCGACAGAAAAGAAGACGGTTCTTAATCAGTCGTACCGTGTTCCGGGTTCCGTGTGGGGTCAAGCACAGAACATTGTCAACAGGATAGACGGCAGAGCCCCCAAGCTTTGGTATCCCAAGAAACAAGAGGGAGATGTTAGATACCATCAAAGTTTACAAGACATTCCTTTGGGCGAGGGAGAGTGGTGCTTGATGGCACGGACTAATCGGATCGCCTCTTACCATGCCACTAATCTAAGAAAAGAGGGATGGGTATACAGCCGCAATGGTCACCCCAGCATTCCAACTAAGGCTTACGAAGCTTTGATGGATTGGGAGTTCTGGTGTAAGGGACAGCCTCTGTCGCCTTCAAAGATTAGAAACGTGTACGCTTTTATGAAGACAGGGGACGCTCTAACAAGGGGGTACGGTCCCAAGTCAAGGACTCTTATGACGTTGGATGAAGAAGAACTATACGACATAAGGTATGCCAAGGATCACTTGGGACTGCTTGTAAATGACTCCATACGGTGGCACCAAGCTCTTGGAAAGATTGACCTTGAGACAAAAAACTATATTCTTAACGCATTGAAAAGAGGGGACAATGTTAAGAATCCTCGAATTAAGGTAAGTACCATACACTCCATGAAGGGAGGCGAGGCAGACAACATCATTGTTGTTCCAGACATATCATATGCCGCGCATAGAGAATATCAGAAAGATCCATCTACAGAACATAGGGTGTTTTATGTGGCCGTGACGAGAGCCAAGAAGTCTCTTCACGTTCTATACCCTACAACCGATAGGAACTACGTTATATGAAGCCTGTGAATATTCTGGAAGAGTGTGTCTCTCTGGTATCGGGAGAAAGAGCGCAGCAACATGGGGATTATAGAGATTTACATAACAGGGTGGCTGAATTGTGGAGTACCTTTTTGAAGACTCCAATCAAGCCGTCAGATGTAGCCTTTTGCATGACATTGTTGAAGGTGGCTCGAGATGAGGTTGGCGGTAAGAATCCTGACGATGGTGTAGATGCCACGTCCTATACTGCATTATGGGCGGCATTGTCGGACGATGCGTGAGGACTTATTTGACGAGAAGGTATGGTCGCCACCAGAGCATCTGCCAGATCTATCTGACGAAAAAATTATCTGCATAGATGTCGAGACGAAGGATCCCGGCATAAAAGATTTGGGGCCAGGTTGGGTCAGGAACGATGGCAAACTTATAGGCATCGCTGTCGCCGCCCCCGGTTGGAGTGCTTATCTACCCATTGGTCATGAAGGGGGAGGAAACATGGCCAAGAGTCTCGTAATCGGCTGGCTCCAAAGTCAACTTGACCATGGTATGTCTGTTGTTTTTCACAACGCACAGTATGATCTAGGCTGGTTGTTATCAGAAGGTATTGAGGTCAAAGGTGATATTCTTGACACTATGGTCGCCGCTCCAATCCTTGACGAAAACAGATTTAGTTACTCCCTTAATGCGTTGGGTGCGACATATCTGGGCGAGAGGAAGAAAGAAGAAGACCTGAAGCGTGCGGCAGATCAACATGGCGTGGACGCCAAAGCTGAAATGTGGAAGCTGCCGGCAGAGCGAGTTGCCCTGTATGCGGAGGGTGACGCTGAACTTACGTTAAAGCTGTGGGACGTTCTCTCCAAAAGATTGGAGGAGGATGATTGCCAAAACATTCTGAAGATGGAACTGTCCTTGTTGCCTCTTGTGTTTGAGATGCGTAAACGTGGTGTTCGGGTAGACTTGGACAAGGCAGAGAAGACGAAAGCCTATCTTCTGTCTAAAGAAAAGAATATCTTGAAGGAGCTACACAAAGAAACAGGAGTCCACATTGAACCGTGGAACGCCAAAAGTCTTGCAGCTGCTTTTGACAGTCTTGGGTTGCCCTATGAGAGGACGCCTAAGTCTGATGCGCCCAGCTTTACAAAGCACTTCTTGAAGACCCATGCACACCCCATCGCCAAGAAGATTCTGGAGGTTCGTGAGTACAATAAGGCGAACACGACCTTCGTGGACACGATTCTTAACCATCAGCATAATGGCCGCATCCATTGTCAGTTTAATCAGTTGCGCTCGGACGAAGGTGGAACTGTGTCTGGACGCTTCTCGTCAAGCCATCCTAATTTACAGCAAGTTCCCTCTAGGCATCCAGAAATCAAAGAACTCATTCGGGGTCTCTTTTTGCCAGAAGAAGGATGCCGATGGGGAAGCTTTGACTACAGCTCCCAAGAGCCCAGATGGTTGATGCACTACGCTTCTATTGCCCCTGCAACTAAAGAGAATGAGCGTGTTCGAGAGATCGTCAAGCAGTACCAAGAGTCAGACGTAGACTTCCATCAGATCATGGCAGACATAGCTGACGTAGACAGATACCAAGCCAAGATCATAAATTTAGGCACCATGTATGGCATGGGCATTGGTAAGTTGGCCGCTACCCTTGGAGACATACCCTTTGAGGAAGCCAAGGCGATACGCAACGAATACGATGAGAAGGTTCCGTTCATACGGGCATTAGCGTCCTCTGTTATGGACGCGGCGTCTCAACGTTGCGAGGTTCGTACCTTGTTGGGCCGTAAGTGCCGATTCCCCATGCGTGAGCCTAGAGGCTACTCAAAGGATTCTAAAACGTTGATACACGCAGAGAAGCTTGAGGAGCAGTGGCAAGAGATACAAGATACGCCGATGGACGATAGGCCAGAGGATTGGCACCAGAAGAACCCACAGAACTATAAGGTAGCTTTCGTGTACAAAGCCCTCAACCGCCTGATACAGGCTTCAGCAGCAGATCAGACCAAGAAGGCCATGCAAGACTGCATTGGCCATGGTCATTGGCCCATGCTCACTGTACATGACGAACTATGCTTTTCGATAGAGAGTGACGAACAGGTGGTTGAGATCAAGGATCTGATGGAGAACTGTGTGCCAGACATGAAGATTCCATCCAAGATAGATGTAGGTCTGGGCGAGGATTGGGGTAAAGCTAAATAGGCGCCCCCTGACAACAGTCGCCGTCAGTTACGCATTTACAATCGGCGCACTGGTAGTGTCCATGGACAAAGATCTTTGGTTTGTCGCATCCACAACTAGGACAGCGGGGACCAAGTTCGCCCATCGAATCGCTTGGATTCTTTTCTGTTTCGACTTCCGACATAGCTACAATGCACCCATCCTGAGTCTGGTATGTCTTCTTTGTAAAACTCTAGTAACAACTGATCGTAGTCCAGATGCTCTCTGATCCACATTGCCAGTTCCATGTTGGGTACGCCGGGTACTTCGAAGTCAACAGCTTGACCGTTTATGTGCTGCGATTTGTTGGATGACCCAATCTCTTTGTTTAACATTAAACAACGGAAGCCACTCGAGGGCGTAAACGGAATGCCGTAATGCACCCTGACAGGCTCTAGTATCTTCTCGCATACGGTTCTAAGGTTCTCGATTTCCTTCTCGTTGGGCTCATTCTTGATACCCTTACGAACCGCTGTATCAGAGCGGGTCAACTCCTTCAAAGAAAAGTGTGTCGATAAACGTGTCACGGTGTCATCCCAAGTAGTTTATTAAGTTCCATTTGCCGTAAGGCATCTACCTGACCAGAGGATGCCAAGTTAGAAGCTTGCTGTTGAAGTTGTTGAGTTGCGGGGCCAACGGCTTCGGCTGCTTGAGAGATGCCCTCTCCAACAGACCTTCTAGTGTCAGCGTCTACACTTCCTGATGCAGCAGTTGCTCCTAACAACCTAGCTTCAGATCCGGCTAATTGTTTGAACCTAAGACGAAGAACACTCAAATCACCTAATTGTTTTTTAGCTTCTTCAGTGGCTTGCTTTCGGGTTACGTTTACACCATCCGCTTTTGCTTTGGCTATAATATCATCCGACAGGGCTTTTATACCTTTTTTTAATTCGCCTGCCCTTATGTTTGGTCGAGTAACAAGATTAAGAAAAGGCTTACTTCTTAATATTCTGCCGCTGAGATAAATACCAGCTAACGAAGGAAGGGCCGAAGCTGGATTTGTAATTATAGCTAAACCAATACCTGCTGCGTAAGTAGAGGATGCAAGACCCCCTTTACCTTTTAAGGCCTGATCTCCAACAGGAAGTTTAGTTATCTTGACTAGATCCTGTACCACGTCACGGCCCAATATTTTATTTAAAGCACCGCGCTGATTTAAATTAGCGATTGACGCAGCCATTCCATCTTTCCATGCCCCAGACACAACCGCCTCTTCAGTGATTCCTTTTGGAAAAGATTCGCGAACTATGCGTGACATAACCGCGTCTTTTAAACCAAAAGGCTGATCTAAAGCATAATCAGGAACTTCTCGGATAAGATCATCTAAAAGTTTCGGATCTTTAACAGCCGCTTGAATTAAAGCTTCTGCGTCATCTATTCGTCCCGTCTTTACAGCTTGAAACAAAGCACTTGAACTTTGGGACTGAGCTGTTGCTACATCCGCTTGTAAGTTTTGCACAATGTTTCTCATGTTTGAATTTGTAATGGATTCAGGGGCCACTGAACCAAAACGAAGGCCTCCTCTAATTTGATCAGGAGCCACTAAAGAGAAATCTTTTAACACTTGACCCAAACGTCTAGCTTCCGTTTGACCAAACAATACACCCTGAACTTCTTTGCCTAGAGATTCAAAAGAACGGCGAAAAGCTACAGGATCAAATATATCGTTTTGAGCAACGTTTCTATCAACGTTTGTTTTTATCCAAGTGCTTGCCAAAGCTTGACGAGTAACGTCTCTATGAGCTGTCCCAGCCGCCGCTGCCGCCGCATCATCTGCATGAAGCTGAAGTGTTTCGGCTAACTCTCCTAAAATTCTTTTTCTGTAAGGATTGTCTATAGGTAATCGCTCAAGAAACTCAGGGGGTCTGAGTCCTAAACCTACATCTTTAAGAACTTTTTCAGCCTCTCTTCCTACCATACCACCTTTTAATTGTGGAAAGTTTTCACCAAGAAGACGATTAAGTTCCGTTATGTTTCCTTGTCGAGCCGCGTTAGCCATCTCAGACCACTGCGTTTCAGGAATACTTTGCATTGCCCCACGAACAGTAGGACTAGGTGTCACACCTTTTAAATAGTTTCGTAAAGCTTCGGGTCTGTTATTTACAACTACTGTTTCAACGACAGCACTTAAATCAGCAAAAAAGCCTTCTTTTATGTTTTGATTAAGCATATTCATAGCGCCTGTCTTGAATATCTCGGCGCCATCTTGATAGTTTTTATTAGCCGCCTTAAATTTTTCAAGACCTTCGGATAAGCGACTTGCACGTTGAAGGGCTTCTTCTTTAGGCATAATTTGTCCAGCATTTCGTCCGGGAGGAGGAGCTATATCTAAATCAATATAACTGGAAGAGCCCCCGCTTCTAAGTTCTAATATTTTTCTTTCTATGGTTTGTTGTGCGCCATTAAACATGTCATCAAGTTTATCAGACAGGCCTTTTAATTGATTGTCGGTGACATCTCCAACCAGACTTCCGCTTCTAGAATTTTGAATAGTGGAACGGAGAGCCTGAAGTTCTCCAATTGTAAAATCGTCAGTTTTATTCAAAATATAGTCATAAACAGGATTGTTTTGTAAGCCTTGTTGTTTTGCCAAAGGAGCTTTTAATTGTTCCTTAACAACTTTTTGAAGATCATCTACTTTAAATAATCGGGTCCTACCTAACATATCATCAGCATTGTTATACAAAACCTGACTGTTGTTTTGCCACAAACGAACCATCCGGGTCATCTCATTCTGGAACGCAGCAGCAGTCTCGTCCCCAGTTGTATAAACCTGTTTTAAAAGATTCATTTCTTGTTCGATTACGTCTCGTAACTGTTGGTTGGCTAATCGAACAGCCTCGTCCGGATCTTTCATTGCGCTAGTTATTAGACTAGATACATCTCTTGCGTTTTTATCTAATGCCGCTCCAAAAGCATCATCACTTAACTCACCGCTTTTGTATTGTTTAATCAAATCCTCAACGTATTTACGATTTGACCTAGCCGCCGTGCGATTCGGAAAAATGCCTTCATGAATTGCTTGTAATCGACCTAAAACAGCTTTTCCAGTAGCCTCTGACACAGTCGGACGAGCGCCTTCTTTAACGGCTGCTCTAGTAGCTGTCCGTTGCATTTGAACCGCTATGGCCTTTGCCGCAGATTCAGAAAGATTGGGGTTAGCCGCCATGAGATCAGAGATAACTTGAGCGTCTGGGTTCCCTGGTCCACGGATCAGTTTCCCTATACCTTTTAAAGCTCCACCAACTACAACGTTACCTAAAGAGTTAAATGCCGCAGCCGTAGCAACGTCTCCATAAATTTCTTTTGGTTCTTGTAATTGTCTGCCTTCAGCGTATTCCTGTAATTCATCAAGTC
>Ga0209645_1000835_pt1 | contig 15692 bp, 18 predicted proteins | sample ETNvirenome_6_30_FD_184070 | JGI IMG/M metagenome (GOLD analysis project Ga0209645, IMG submission 184070) | Marine viral communities from the Pacific Ocean - ETNP_6_30 (SPAdes) (version 2) | ecosystem: Environmental > Aquatic > Marine > Oceanic | place: Pacific Ocean | collected 2013-06-19
TACAGCTTTTGATTTAGTTACAAATTCACCGTCAGCTAATTGAGCTAACATAGTATCTTTTTCTTCATTACCTTTACCAGCTGCATCAACAACTAGTTTGCCAGAAGTTCTTTTATAATTTTTTGTATTATTCTCATCTGTATTTGTTTTACTAGGAAGTCTATCTACTAATGAACCTTCTGCAGCAAATAACATACCAGGCATAACTGGAGGTCTTTGAATTGAACTCATTGGTGGAGGAATCATATCAACATCCTCTTCAGCTGTTGTTTCTTCTATAGATTGCATAGGCATATTTGATGCTCTGCCTCCCATAGCTAGTTTTGCTATACCACCCTGAGCTGCTCCAAATTGCATTTTAAATATTTTATATGTATTAAAATCCATTGCATCTTCACCAGCAGCTTCTTTCTCTGCTTTGTATTTTTCATATTCTTCTTTTAAAAGATCAGGAGCTGGCATACCCCCTTCTTCTAAACCTATGATACCACCTGCTTTAATTCCACTATACGGTTTGTCAGGATATTGTGAGTAATCAACTGACATGTTTGGATCATCATAAGGCATAAATTGACCTGGATTTTGTGCGTAAAATTTATTGTAACCCGGATACTTTGGTTCTTTTGGAGGAACTGGATCAAAAGCGCCTAAACCGTATGCAAGACCTGCTGCACCTGCAGCACCAATACCAACTTTTAATGGGTCCATCTGTGCAGATGTAATTGGTACATTTCTGATGTTACCTTCCATATCTCTTACAGTTTGCATGGCAGCACCGCTATCTCCTACTACAGGTTGTTCAGATTTAAATATTCCGGCTGTTTTATCAAATATGCCCAGCATTCCATCTCTTGGTTGTGGTGTTACAGAAATAGTTTTTTGACTTTTAGGAAGAACTTCTAATGCCTTAAATTTTATTCTATCAGCTCCTTCTAAAGTGTCAGGTATTTTAGCTGTTGAAGTATCTGCAATGTTCATGGCTATTTGTGGCTGATCAATACCTGTTGTAGGTTGTTTATTAAAACCACCTGTTAGCTGCATTGTTAATGCTTGTGTGGTTGTGTCTCTAAATGAGTCTTTAAATAGATTTGAGCCTCTTTTGCCACCTAATGCGTTAATCCCTACATTGGCTGCATACATCATTGCTAGTGTTGCTGGATCCATATTTCTCCTGTTTTAAATACGTATTTATTCCAATTTACTTAATTTTTTCGCCTTCGTCAATAAACCTACCCTTATAACTATAATCGCCATGGTGGGTTATATATGCATCTACATTAGCATATATCTTACCTCCAATGTTAGTCCACTTTTTACAAAAAGCAAAATCTTCTCCCATAAAAGTTCCTTTCTCTTGGTCAAATTCAGTATCCCAAAAGTTATAAAATTGGTCTGTTTTACGCATTTGTTGGTTCAACATGGTTTGTTGTTTAATTCTTAAATGAGGATATTCCTTAGCCATTTTTTCAAATACTTGCCTTTTGATTAACATAAAACCAGCAGGACCTCTTTTAATTTCTGTTATCCCATCTTTACAATCAATGTTTTCAGCATCTATAAATGCCATTGGATAATAGTAACCACACTTACTTATGTGCCTACCTGACTTTTCACTTATGTTTTTTGCTTTATCCCAGTCTATAACTTTCATAGGATAAGGAGTAAGAACTATATCTTTATCAGCCTCTAGCATTGTCAACACAGATGTTTCATCAAATTCTACATCAGTATCTACAAATAACATATGTGTACATTCAGATTTTAAAAATGCTGCTGTACATAAATTTCTTCCTTGAGTAACTATAGAAGATTGTATTAAATGAAATGTTACAGGTATTTTATGTCTTTGCAACATAGCTTGTAGTTCTAAAGTCGCTCTCATGTAATGAATATCTACACCGCCATGACACGGAGAAGTAAAAAATAATTTAATTGGATGCTCAGGTTTTTTGTCCCATTCTAATACATCGTTACCTTTGTCTGTATTTTGTCCAAATATATTTTTTTCGTTTATTAAACTTTTTTCATCTATTTTGATTGTCATGCGTATCCTTTCATACTTAACAATTGATCAAATAAACTAGTCCATTCTTTAGCTCGCATATCCCAATTATAAAAAGTTCTATAATATTTCATTTGATCTTTTAATCTTTCATGAAGAACTGGTTCATGATAATTGTCCGCAACAAACTCTATTATTACTTTAAATTTCTTTGCTAGAGTATACATGTCTGTTTCATAATTAACATAATGTGCATACTCAGTGCATGTTTCAAAAAGAGCTCCAAAATTTGTTACAACTGCCATATTACCAGCAGCCATTGCTTCAATTGCAGATATACAACAAGTCTCTTCCCAAATAGATGGGTAAGCAAAAATTTGTGTTTTTTGCATAGCTTGTATTATTTCATCATTTGGTTTGTATCCTATGTGATTAACATTTTTTAAACTTTCCATTTTATCATACATAGGTTTGAATTGTTGATCATTATGTTTTTCAAATTCAGAACCGTATATTTTTGTAGAGCTATATACATCTAACGTAATGTCATCTCTTTTAATTAGTTCCATAGCGCCTAATAAAACATTTAAACCACGCCAAGGCGTAGAGGTATGTATAAGTTTAATAGGATCACCTTTTTGAAATTTAGGTCTTTCTATCCACTTTGTATCGGGTAATGCATTTTTAATAACACAACATTTATGTGTTGGTAGTCCAAAGGCATATCTAAATTTTTCATAACACCAATGAGTGTTAAATACATACCAATCATACTTTCTATGATTCTCTTTAATTCTAAACCAAGGAGCAATATTGGGTTGATCATAAGAATTTTTCATCCATAAGATATTTATTTTATCTGGATCTAAAGGTTCTTTTTCAGGAACAGAAGTAGTTATTTGAATTTTTTTAAAATAACTAGGATCTATTCTTTTTGCAAGTTCTGCAAATTGTATTTCTGTACCGCCGGCTGCTTTCATTTTAAAGGTTCTTCCCCAATGACATCGAATCCTTTAGGGATAATAATTTTAACATCCCTTTTTATATCTTTTGGGTCAGGATTTTCAAGCTTTACTTCTTCTTCGTTTTTATAAATTTTGCCTGTTTTTATATTTGTAATCGTAGTCTCAGCTTCACATTTGACTACTGGTATTTTCTCACCATTAATTGTTACGTATTTTGTCATTAAGTTCTATCTTGTTCTAGTATGGCTACTGTTCCTGTAATAACACTTGTGTGACTTGATTTTATTTTTAGTATATCGTTTTCTTCAAATACTTTTACACCTGTAATTAAATCAGATGAGGTCCCAGTTCCTAAAGTTCTTTTAGAAAAGTCAAAATCTGCAGAAGCTGAATTATCTCTAATAGAAGCTGTAACACTAACTGTGCCTGAACTTGAGTTCATTACTTGGACACTTTTTATCATAGCCACTGTTTCAGCAGGACATGTATAAACTGATACTGGATTAGTTGTTGTTAAATTAAATTGTCTATTTACAAATTTATTTGCCATTATCTTCCTTGCCGGTTATATTTCTTATACATCCGTTTTTCATTTTTGTTAAGGTTTTTTTTATGCCTTCTTGGCCTTTTTTTAGGCTTTGGTCTTTCATACCAAGGAGTTCCAAATTGACTTTTTTTCTTTTTAGCCATTAATCATTTAAGAAGTAAGATATTGCTTCTGATTCTTCTTTTATATCCTGTGGGTAAGTTGAATTAAGTGTCTGTATAATATTATTAATATCTCTACCAAATTGGTTTAAGTTTGATGGTTCATATTTTGGTGTTGCTTGTGATACAATTTCATTAATCTTTGCCATTACCTTCTACCTCCTACTTGTACGTCTGCTCTAAAAGTACCAAATCTCCAAGTTTGTCCTGTACCTGTGTTTGCTATTTTAAATGATGCAGCTCTTCCTCTTGATCTACAAAATACCTGTTTTGTGCTTGTAGTAATTGTAAACGGACCTGTTATTAATGGTCCAGATGCCGATGAAGATCTTGTATCTGAAGGGAAGTCTCTTAAAAAAATAGTAACTTGTGCATTTCCAACTTGATTTTTAAAGTCAGGAATAAATCTTGCTATTCTCATCATAAACTCACCGCTTCCACCTTGATCAATATCAAAATCACCAGATTCAATTTGAGCAGGTATTGCTGTTGTTGTGCCATCTGTTTTGACTTGATCATTTCCAGTTTCGTGTTCGTAGTATGTAGTAGCACCATTTGATATTCCAGGTATTTCTCCTTGTGATGGTGATTCAGAAGAATTGTATGATGTTGCTAAAGGTTTACCAAATACACCTTGATCAACCCAAGTTGTTCTTTTTATCAAAGCTCCATCATTAGTTGTCCAGACTCCACCAGGTATGTTTTGTGAATCTCTTGTATTATACGTTACAGATCTATCTATAGATGTAGAACCTGAGGTTGGATAGAACCAAGTAATTTCATTAAATTTGTCGTTTACACCAGCGTGTACAATTAATTCAGCATCATTATTTAAATCACCAAATACATAGTCCTCAACAAGGCAAGGTAATTTTTTAACAGACGCACCATCAAAATAAAAGAAACTATCTTCAGACATCCAGTAAATAATACCATCTACTTCTAAAGCTGCATGTGGAGATATCAAACCACAGTTTGTACCAACTTGTTCAAAACCAAATGTGAATGGAGCTCCAATAAATCTCATGGTAAATAAAGCTGTATCGGTCCATATGTAATTACCATTTCTACCAACTAATGCTCCCATTATTCTTGAACCATCAGCAAGTCTTTGTGTACCTGCGGTGTTTGTCGCTGTCGGTGTATAAACATTTATATCTTCTTGGTCAGAAAATCTCAAAAACATATCATCTTGTGAGCTTGTTGTTCCAATGGTTGTCTCTGTTCCAAAGAAACATAAGTGTCTATCTGGTGTTGAAACTATCATATCTCTTGATGCTGTGGGTGCACCACTAACTAATGTAGCTCTGTTTGGATTGGATAAGGCACCTGCGGATGAAGGATCCCATTCTACACAGACACTATTAAATATAAGCGCTATTAGTTTTTGACCAAAATTTGTTAGCTTCCATTGACCTGGATCAAGTATAACTCCTGCAGCTGTTGCAGAACCCCAACCAGTATAACTTGTTGCATCTTGAACGGTTGAACCATCTGCGTGGGTTACATCTGCAGTTCCGCCTTGACCTCTAGAAATTCCTGATATTGTATTTGTTGCTGTATTATTAGATGTGTATGTAACTAATTCTGCAGTCGCTCCTGACCCAATTAATAAAGTTCCTGTGGCAGGCATCGTAGCTGAAGAGGCCAAAACAACCGTATTTGCTCCTGCAGCAAAAGTTCCTGAATTATTAATAGTAGTAGTCGAAGTAGTGGTTGTACCACCCCATTGACCTGTTGCCCAACCAAATCCTGGTAATTGAAATCTTGGACCTACTACAAAATATGCGTCCAAGGTCGCTGTTCCGGTGGTCGTGAATGCAGTTCCTGATTCATTTTTAGACATAGTAATTGTAAATGTAGTCGTAGTAGGAACTGTTTTAACTTCAAACGTTTGTGTAAAATCAGCAGCTGTAAATCCTGAAGATCCAGGAATCAAACTTACAGATGAAAAAACTATTAGATCTCCTTCAGCTAAGCCATGACCTGTGCCTGTGCTTACTGTGACTGTGGGTGACCCGTTAGTTGTAGTAAAACAATTAGTCATACCAGATTTTTGTTTTGAAGAATCTAATGGGTGAATATCGTAAAAAGTACCTTCGTAATAAATATATAAAATTTTATCAGTGCCTATGGCTGCATATCTATTGCCTGATAAATCAAACCATGTATGTTGATCTCTAGCTACCCCCACAAGACTTGTTGCACCTTTTTGTGACCAACCACCTATTTTTTCTGGTAACCCATATCTAAATCTTACATACTGGCCACCAACCCATCGCCCTTCAGCACCGGTTTCAGTAATTTGTTTATCAAATCCAGGTAGTAATTGTACTTTCTGTAATGCCATAATATTTAGTATAAACGAAAAAATCCATCCTATAAACCCCCGTTTAGACCAACTAATTTAGGTAATCCAAGCAAAGGTCTTTGATCAAATTTATTTTTTTGTGCGAATGGACCATTCACATGATTATAGTGTAAAAACACTTGACCACATACTTCTCCTTTGAAAGGTTCTCGCCAATGTTCAAACTTACAACCGCTGTAAACTAACATGTCTCCTACATCTAATAATACTTGTGTCCCTTCAGGTGCACCTTGTTTTATATTCGTTGAATGATCTTTGTTATATGTAACATTATCAGATCCAGTGCCATCAATAAATATAGGCCAGGGATCACCCCCAAGATTTATTGTAGTTGATATTTCACAAGAAGGTCTATCCTTATGTCTATGCAATATGTCACCTTTTTTATAAGCTCTTGCATATGAATATGTTGGTATCAAATCTAAACCTGTTTCTTTTTTCATTATAGGCAACATTTTTACAAGCAAAGTTTCCATAACCATATCTCCATAATGACTATATGTATTAGGAACTTGTGGATCTTCCCACGTCCCAAACATGCCGTTATCATGTATGATATTGTTTTCATACATAAAACCTACTGCGTCTCTTTTTAATAAAAAATAGTTAAATATAAAATTAGATATATCGTAAGACAAAGCATTTTTTATAACGTGATATGTAAATGTCATAATGCTATCTCTGTTCCATCTTTATGTTTTTTTTGATATTTAGCTGTTGCACCTAATAAAGTTTCTACCTTTTCGTCTGGCACAACTTCTATTTCGTATTCGTCAATCCCTAATATACAACCTGCAATAAATCTTCTCATACCCATACACAAACGATATTTGTCTCCATCTTTTGTGCATATCAAAGGATTTATAATACCATTTTTTTCTATATCTATTTTAAGTTTTTTCCATCTTTCATTACGAGTTTGTCTCATTCTACCTTCTTCGGTTTGTAAGTGAGGTTCTCTAAATACTATTTGATTTTTATGTATTTTCATACGAACATTGTCTTTTGTAAAAAGTTAAAAGATACAGATATTCTTATATCATTTGATTCATTAGGTTCAACACAATGTATTAACCAAGAAGGAAACATAATACATCTACCAGCTGAAGGCGTATAATTTACTTCTCTCCATAATCTTTCAGGTAACACATCATTAGAATTCTTCATTTCTTTCATTTTAGGCGACACCATCTCAGCTCCGGTTCTAGGATCTTTTATTTTTAATTCACCACAATTTTTTGGAGTTTTAACATAATAAACACCTGACCATGAACAATTTGGATGTAAATGTGCTCTGTTGTATCCACCAGGAGGATTTACATTTGCCCACATATTACCCAGAAAAGGTTCTGAATCTAAGTGTTCTTCTACATAAATTTTATCTTGAGCTTGATGTAAAGCATTTACTAATCTTGCAAACTCAGGCTTTGTATGCATGTCTGTGGTTGAGTGCCATCCTTTTACATTTGTTCTCGATACACCTTGATCTTGATTCATCCATGTTATTATATCTTTTTCTAATTGAGTGTTTAAAGATTTATCTTTAATATCAAAATGATATATTGGAGTAGCAAAATGAAGATCCCGTCTCATTTTAATGGTGTCCCACCAAACCACATTACTAAAGATTTTCTTACACCTTTTGTTACTGGCGCAACTCTGTGTCTAATAAATGACGCAAAAAATACTGCTTGACCTTGTTTTAATTTTACTGCTTGACCTTCTTTTATTAATTCTAAATGACCTCCTTCAAATTCATTTTCTGGAGATAATAAAATAGTCATAGATATTTTTCTAACTGGAGGTTCGTTTTGACAATTTAATTCATTATCATTATGCCAATCATAAAACCCACCTACAGGATATTCTGTGTATTGAGCCATCTCTGTTATTTGCATTCCCTCAAAACCAAAATGATTACCGTTAGTAGCTAACATAGTTTTTTCAATATCTTTGTACATATCTGTCATTTCTGCAAATGGTATCCAACTAATATGGGAGGTTCTAACATTAGTATCTAGTGCTCCACTTTTTATACCTTTTTTACCAACACCTACTTCAGCATCGTTTCTTGGTTGTTTTCTTCCAGCTTCAATAACCATCTGACATTGTTTAGGCGAAAAAATAGGATTATTAGTTTGAACAATATAAGATTTCCAACGTGGTTCTGTAAGGATCATGCCGCTCCTCTGTTTTGTATTGGGTCAAATTGAACATCACAATTAGCAGCAAGAGTTCGTCTTACTTCATCAGTCCCGTTGAATGGATAAACACAATGTCTCATATCATATGGAAATATATAAAAGTCTCTTACATTCATAGGTGGTTGGTAATCTATTTTTGCAAACTGACCATTGGCAGCACCTAAAATTTGTAGTCTACCATTTTGTGGACTTTGTGATGCAGAGTACTCTTCTCCAAATGTTGATGGTAATTTTAAAATCATAACGCTTGATAAACCTGTAAATAACATTCCTCTATGTATATGTGCAGGATTATATTCATGTTGTTTCATCTCATTTATCCAAACAGAATTCAAATGTAAATCAAAATCTTTAATTTTATTAAATATTAAATAATGTTTAAACATGGCCATAAAATAATTAGTTATATTCAAAGGCAGCATATTGTGATTTTTCATTTTTGTTTGGTCTTCACCATGGTAAAACAAAGAATGTTCTTCTTTAATTTTACCTACCAACTGGGTATTAGCCTTATTTAATTTAGATTTATTTATTTTGTACAAATGATTTATACTGCAAAAAATATCTAGAGGCACTTGATATTTTAAAACCGATTGACCTAAATATATAAAATCAAACTTTGGGTTTTTCATCGTGAGTTATTTTTTCAGCTTCATTGTAACTCTGTTCTAGCTCACCAGATTTTTTTATTCTTTGTAAAGATGACAATTGACCTAAAACATTAAATACCTCAGCTTCTGAAGAATTTTCATTTAATGCTTTTGCTTTTTCATGATATTGTAATCCATAAGATTCTAGTTGATGAACGTTCACATCCTTATCATTGAAAGACCCATCATTGAATTCTTTCTTAAGTTTAGACCACATTTTTATTTCACGCATTCTATGTCTAGCAACTTTTTCCATAGACGCTTTAGTAAATACACATTCATCTAAATCTATTTTGTATTTAGTTTGTTTATATTCATCTTCTTCTTTTTCGACTTTACCCTGTAACCATTTTATCTTTGCTTCGTTTCTTCTATAGTCAAATGATAAAGTCATAAGATTATCTAAATAGCTAGATTGTTCTCTTACGCACTGCCAATACTTTGAAGCTTTGGTTGGATATCTGTTATCTTGTAACACAGAAAACCTTGCTTCTGTTTCTGTTCGAAACATTTGTTTCTTGGTCCATGTGTCCCGAAGCTCATCGACCATTCCTTTAAATGATGATAAATCTTCTTTAGATAATAAATTATTTAAATGAGGTTCTTCGCCTTGTATTACTTCTTTTACATCTTTTTTCATTAGCAAAATTTATACTATTTTCTAACCAAATACAATTATTAACTTGCTGTGAATGTTACCGTATTGGTTGTAGGTGCTTGAAATTCCTCTACAGTTGTAACAATAGGTCCATCTCCACTAACAATTCCTGATGAATTGTCAGCACATCCTGTTGATGATCCTGTTCTAGCTAAAGTCATGTCTCCTGTTTCAGACCAACATGTACCATTCCAGCTCTCAGTTTTGCCAGTTGCAGGAGGTACATCACCACCTATGAGTAAAGCAGAAGTGCTAGTTCCACAACTGTAATTATTAGGATATCTTCTTGCTGTATTGACAGCATTTACATTCGCCCAACAAGTTCCGTTCCATTGTTCACAATTAGCAGTAGTTGTGTTGGGTCCTGTTATTCCTGCAAAAGATAATGCTGCAGCATAAGTTCCAGCAGATCCTCCAGTTTTCACAGAGTTATTTAAATCATTTATTTCAGTCCAACCTGAACCGTTGTAATATTCATTACTAGTGTCTGGTGGAGTTCCTCCAAAAATCATTAATTCTTCATTGTCAGCTCCTGCAGCTCCTTGTGATGGTTTTCCATTAGGTGCTGATGTAAGATTCGACCAAGCAGATCCATTCCATGCTTCTGTTACTCCTGTTAATTGATCTCCACCAGAAGCTATAGCAGATGTATATGTACCCCCACCTGCAACGAATGCTCTTGCAGTGTTTAAATTTCCTGTTTCAGTCCAAGTTGTTCCGTTCCATTTTTCTGTATTAGCTATTGCTGAAGGTGCAGGAGGCGGTCCACCACCAAAAACTAAAGCAGCAGTTTTTATTCCAACACCACCTGCATAACCTCTAGCAGTGTTTAATGCAGTACCACTAGACCAAGTGCCCGCAGGATTAGATGTAAATGCTTTTACAGTTCGTGATGTAGAGTTATACCACATCTGTCCATTGATAGGTGCAGGTGGGTCACTTGCTACTGAAGTGATATGTGATCCTCTTATTTCTTTATATGTTGCCATAATTAATCCGTACTAATTGTTTTTTGTGTTTCACTTGTTGATGCCCATTCCTCAGAAGCAGTCGAGTAAGGACTTCCACCTGCTGCTATGGCAGATGCTCTAGTTCCTGTTCCTGATAATTGAGCTCTTGCAGTATTTAAATCTGAATTTTCTTGCCAACTTATTCCGTTCCAAGTTTCTGTTTTACCAGTAACAGGTGGTGTTGCTCCAGCAAATGCTAAAGCAGACGTATATTCACCTGCTCCTGCTAAACCAAGTCGAGCAGTATTTAAGTCATTTACTTCTGTCCAAGCAGTTTCATTCCAACTTTCTGTAGTAGCAGTTATTGGATTACCTCCAAATTTAATTGCATTTGCAGTTGTTCCTGCAGCAGCTAATTCATATTTAGCAGTATTTACATTTCCAACTTCAGACCAAGAAGTTCCATTCCATTTTTCAACATTTACTGTTACAGGATAATCACCAGAAATTGCTAATGCAGCTTCTTTAGTTCCACAACCAGCCATGTATCCTCTTGGATCATTTAAATTTGCTACTTCAACCCAACTTGTTCCATTAAATTCTTCAGTTTCATTTTTTGGCGGAGCGTCTCCTCCAAAACACAATGCGGACTCACTACTAGTACCTGCGCCACCAGATGAATATCTTGCGGTATTTAAATCTGCTTCTTCAGTCCAAGCTGTTCCATTAAAAGATTCGTTTTTTGCTGAAAGAGGAGGAGTCAAACCACCAAATACAAGAGCTGATTCAGAAGTTCCAGCACCACCTCTGTTCATCGCTTCTCTACCAGTATTCATAGATGCTGTAGTTGCCCATGCTCCTGTCGATTGTACTGTGCTCCATTCCTCAGTTGATTTAGTTTTACCTCCTGGTATAGATCCACCATAAGCTAATCCAACAGTTCCTGATCCACTTCCACCTGCATCAAATCTTGCAACGTTAAGATCATTTTGTTCAGCCCAAGATGTTCCGTTAAATAATTCTGTTTCTGATTTATAAGATGAACCAACTAAACCACCAAAAGCTAAAGCAGTTGGTACACTAGGTCCTATACCTCCAACGTAAGTTCTTGCTGTATTTAAATCTCCAATTTCTGCCCAAGTAGTTCCAGTCCATTTTTCTGTTAAAGCTACTCCACCTGGTTCAGGAGATCCTCCAAAACCAATTGCTTCCGTACTTGTGCCAGCACCTCCTAAAGAATATCTAGCTGAATTCATAGCATTAGCAGCTGTCCAACTAGTTCCGTTCCAAGTTTCTGTTAATCCTGCGTTAGGTGGTGTACCACCAAAAGCTAATCCTGAAGGAGATGTACCTGTGCCAGAACCAGCGTTTCTTGCAGTATTCATATTATTTACTTCAGCAAAACATGTTCCATTCCAAGACTCACATAAAGATTCATATCCAGAACCATTATAACCTCCAGCAACAATCATTGCCGCGTTAGTTCCAAAAGCAAACTGATTTGATCGAGCTGTATTTAAATCATTTACTTCCGTCCAAGCGGTTCCATCAAAAGTCTCACAATTTGCAACTACACTTGGAGTAGATCCCCCAGTTGCTAAAGCTGCTTCTTGAGTTCCTTGTGCTCCAAGTCCTCTACCAGAAGCGGCTGAAGTATTAAAATCAGCTGCTGTTCTCCAAGAAGAAAAAACGTTTGGTATTACATATCTAGCCACATTAGTGGTTGCATTATACCATACTTGTCCCTCGATTGGATTACTAGGGTTAGTAGTATAATCTCGAACTTTTGTCCCTCTTATTTCTCTATAAGTTGACATTTAATTTTATTCCTCCAATGTAATGTTCTCAGGTCTTGCTTGATACCCAGGTTGTCCTTCTTGTTTTCTAGGATCATCTGCAGGTATTGCATCCCAAGCCGCTTGTGCCGCTTGAACCTCTGCATCAACAATTGTTTGAGCTTCGTCTTTTGTTTTGACTGCACCCGCTACTTTGGCAATCCAAAGGTTAGCATGTTTGTTGTATGCAGGAACTTGCCAAACATTTCCTGGAAAGCTTTTGAATGTGATTCTAAAAGATTCATCGTGATCAATAAATCCTCTTCCCCAATTCTCTGCTACACAGTATTGATATGTTTTTGCCATAGTTTCCTCCTTTTTAATCTGTTAATACCTTAGTTAAGCTTGAAGTTCCAGCCCACTCTTCTGTTACATTTGATACAGGTGGAGGGTTATTTCCACCAAATATTAATCCATTAGAAGTTGTTCCAGAATGTGCGTTTTGATTTCCTCTTCTACCAGCTGTGTTAAGATCTGAAGTTTCTGTCCAAGCACCACCATTCCAAGTTTCTGTATTGGCTTTATCTGGACCTCCACCACCACAAGCTAGAGATGATGTGCTTGTTCCAAAACCAGATAACGTAGCTCTAGCCGTGTTCAAATCATTTACCTCTGTCCAAGAAGTTCCGTTGAAAAACTCATTTTTAGCACTAAAACCTGGATCAAGATCTCCACCAAAAGCTAATCCTGCAGTTGTTGTTCCTGAACCTGCTAATAGATATCTACCTGTGTTTAAATCTCCTGTTTCAGCATAACTAGTACCATTCCATCTTTCTGTTACAGTTTGCATGGCAGGAGGTGGACCTTGTCCTCCAAAAACTAACCCAGCAGTTATTGTTCCTGAAACTGCACTTATTTGTTCTCTTGCTTGATTTAAATCGGCATCTTCACTCCAACAAGTTCCATTAAATTTTTCACTCAAAGCTGTGTAACCTGACCCATTATCTCCAGCACAACAAATTGAAGCAGTATAACTTCCAAACCCTACAGTTTTAGTTCTATCTGTATTTAAATCATTAATTTCTGTCCACGCTGATCCATTAAATCGTTCTGTTAATTGATTATTAGGTGGAGCGTTTCCACCAAAAAGTAATGCTTCATTATAAACTCCAGACCCTCCTCCACTTGATCTAGCTGTATTTATATTTGGTGCAGTTGCCCAAGCTCCTACATTTGCGCCTGCTCCTGTAAATAATTCTGTTGCTGCTGAATATGAAGGCGAACCAGGAGGCGAATCTCCCCCACAAGCTAAACCAGAAGTATTGTTTGCTCCGGTACCACCAAGTGTCTGTCTTGCTGTATTTAGGTCTGTAACTTCAGACCAAGATGTTCCATCCCATAATTCTGTCTTTCCAGTTTTAGGTTCTCCACCTATACAAATCGCTGATGTATAAGTTCCTGCAGAACCAACTGCATATCTTCCTGTATTTAAATCAGCAACCTCAGACCAACAAGTTCCAGTCCATTGTTCTGTAAGTGCAACTTCTGATGGACTAAGAGAAGGTTGACTACCTCCAAAACCTAATGCAGCTGTTTGTAAACCAGTCCCCCCAAGTTGATTTCTTGCTTGATTCAAATTATTAATTTCAGACCAACATGTGCCATTCCAAGACTCAGTCAAAGCTACTCTATTTGATCCATCATAACCACCAAAACCTAGCGCAGCTTCTTTAGTTCCTGCACCACCAAGAGATTTTCTACCTTGATTAAGGTCAGCTACTTCAGCAAAACACGTTCCATTCCATTCTTCTGTCTGAGCTCTATTAGGTGATCCACCAAAAGATAATGCTGCTGTTTGTGTTCCACAGCCTGCGTTTTCTCCTCTGGCAGTGTTTAAATCATTAACCTCTGTCCAAGTAACACCATTAAAAGATTCATTAAGTGCTGAAACTGCTCCTGGTGGACTATTTCCACCAAAGTTTAATGCTTCAAATTTAGTTCCAGCTGTTGCGAAATTATATGCTCTTGCAGTGTTCATATTAGCAGCTGTCGACCAAGATGCTGCAGCCGTTACATTTGGTTGTTGATATTTGAAATCTATACCTGTGCTATCAAACCAAATCTGTCCTGTATCAGGTGCAGGAAGATCACCTGCATTATTTCGGACTGCTGTCCCAACAATGTCTTTGTAAGTAGCCATAGCTCTCCTTAATTATTCTTTAAGAGCCAACCTTGTGTACCATCTACATAAACCAAAGTATTACCTGCTCTCTCTGTTGATACTGTCAAAGGATCAGTCGATCCATGAATTTTTTCTGTACCATTTTGATCAATGGTCAGTGCATTAGTATCAAAAGTTCCTGCATAATCGATAAATGATATTTCATCTCCAATGCTTCCTGCAGGTAAATCCATTTCTATTGCACCACTTGTAGTGTCTATAAAATATCCCTCTCCAGCAACAGCTGTGAAACCTGAAGTTTTTACAGCTTGCCAAGAAGTACCACCAGATACTTCTGCAAAAGATAATTGTCCAACACCTGTTGTGCCTGAACCTGATACAGAAGCTACTTTTAAAAATCTATCCGCTGTTACATTCCCTGTAGGAAATTTAAGTTCATATGACTGCCCACTACTATGTGGAGGTGAAGTAAGTTTAATCCCATGAGAATTAGACTCACAATTAAGCTGAATTGAACCTGGATTTGTTGCACCCATTATTTCAATATTGCCAGTTCCTTTTGGTCTTAATTTTAAAGCTACATTTGTATCACTACCTGTTGCACCTACCTGAGGAGAGCTACCAGTCGCTGCATTAGTTACATCAATATGATTAACCGCAGAAGCAGTGGTTTCAAAAATTAATTGTTCATTGGAATTTTCATCAGTGATACCATGAGCATCATCAAATATAATATTAAATGAGTTAGTATCAAGATTTCCACCTAGTTGTGGAGAAGTATCGTCTACTACATCACCACCAGTTTGAACTTCAACTACATTTGTTCCGTTTGAATAAACAATTTTGGTTGTCGTTGTAGACCAAGTTACACCTGATCCAGACGCTGTTTTAAAAGTTATATCTTGACCACCAGTCGTTGAATTTTTTAAAATATAATTCATTTCAGTGCTATCAGGAATAGTTACTGTTGCTGCACTTCCCAATGCTCCTGAAGATGTAAATTCAATTACTGCAGTTGCAACTTCTGAACCAGTGCCTCCGTTTGTAACTGTAAGTGTATTAGTTCCTGCTGTAATTTGTTTTGAAATATAGCCACCTGATATTTGTTCTAATATTTCTAGATTTGTATTTGTTTTATCACCCCATAGACCGGCTTGTTCACCAGTCACCATTTTTTCAATACCTAAATTTGTATATGTCGATGCCATCTTATAAACTCCTGTTTAT
>Ga0209645_1000836_pt1 | contig 15687 bp, 33 predicted proteins | sample ETNvirenome_6_30_FD_184070 | JGI IMG/M metagenome (GOLD analysis project Ga0209645, IMG submission 184070) | Marine viral communities from the Pacific Ocean - ETNP_6_30 (SPAdes) (version 2) | ecosystem: Environmental > Aquatic > Marine > Oceanic | place: Pacific Ocean | collected 2013-06-19
ATTTTGGGGAAAAAGGTGGGGGGACCTGTTTAGATCCCCCCTTAGTCTGTGCCGCTTAGTGTAGGTTGTAGGAGTAACTGGCGACACAGGAACTAACTATGAGCCGATGTTCATGTATTTGCCGTATCTTTCAACCCACTCATCGATACGTTCAACATCAGCAAAGTCTACGTCAATGTCGTACTCGCTAAGAGCAATCTTACAGCCAAGTACACACATTTCTGGTTCAAAATTATCCATTAAGAAGTTAATGAAGTTATTGAAAGAAGCAGTAAGTTCTTTCTCATCTCCATTATCTTGGATATTCTTCAACTCGTAACTCATACCAACTGTAAGAGCATACTTGGAAGATATCTCAAGTTTCTTAAGTTCTTTGACACTACCTGAAAGGATTTCAGAAGGCTTAGGAAGTTTAGAAGCATTCTTCTTATGATTCATAAACTTAATTGCCATACCTTCACCAACCAAGCCAGTTACAATGTCCATTTCCTCATCATGAGTCATGTCACTGTCTTCTAGCATTTGGCTGACGAATGCCCAAGACCTTGGAGTAGCAAAACTCCTACTTGAACTCTTTGGATCAAAGTCAAAAAGGTCTTGTTTAGCAAAAGCCAAGTAACCAACTACATCAGGAATGATGTCGTTGTCGACTGCCCAAGTCTGCCAATCTGTATGGTCAACTTCAATTTCTAAGTGGAAGAACCTATTAGCAAGTGGACTAGGCATTCTATAAGTAACACCTTTGTCAGTGTCTCTATTACCAGCCGCCGCAATTACAACGTTCTCTGGTAATACATATTGTCCAACACGCCTGTTAAGGATCAACTGATAAGCAGTTGCCTGTACACTTGGGGGTGCTGAATTAAGTTCGTCTAAGAACAAGAAGACAGTTTCATACTGGCTAGCAAGTTCTTCTGATGGTAGTTCGGCAGGTGCCGCCCACATCATTTTGTTAGTTTCCTCATCTCTGTAAGGATACCCTTTGATATCTGTCGGGTCTAGCAAAGCCATTCTCAAATCAATTAGAAGGTTGTTACCTTCCTCAGCAATCTGAGCCATGATGTCGGACTTACCAACACCTGGAGGACCCCAAAGAAATACAGGACGTTTCTTAGCGAAAGCACGTTTGACGTGGCTTTTTGCCCTGCTTAGTTTTACTGTTCGAATGTTATCTGACATATAATTACTCCTACGAAATTATTTAATATGTATATATTATACTAAAATACCCTGTCGAGGTCAACCTCTTTTGTATCTTTTTTCAAATTAAATGAAAGTTCAACTAGGTATCCTAGTGCTTGAAGTTCATCTAGTCTTTGGAATACATCGCTATCAGAATAGGTCTTAGGGTCAGATATCCAATTATGGTTACCTGCCCTAGCACTAAACTTATCTAAATAGCGAAGTGTATAAACCATTGACTCGACGAATTCCATTATCCTTGAATTTTTGCTAGACGCTCGTCTCTGTAATCCAAAGCACCTTCGCCTAAATAAATGTTACCATCGTCTGCTCTAAACAGAGTAGCCAATGATGCCTCTTCGTCCTTCTGCTTTTGAATAAGTGAGAACTCAGCCTGTTCAAAAGTGATAGCACCAATTTGAACAAAATCCAACAGCATGTCTGCGAATGGAACTTCACCGTTTGACGTCCATACAGTCAAACCATCTACTTGAGCAGTATCTTGGAATTTCTCCTCAATGCTCTTCTGAAAATCGTTCTGCTTTTGCTCTGTGAAAAGAACGTCACCTGTGAAAGTCTTGTTCTCATCACGTACACTAGCCATGCCAAAACGTTGCTTACGAACTGTTTCGCCTGCTATTTTTACTTGATCTGCTAACATAAAATCTCCTACCTTTTTGTTAAACTATGTGCATATTATAGCGAATTATGGGGTCCTGGTCAACCTCTACCAACGATTTTGTTGGATTATTTCACCTGCTAAGTTGTTGAATTGATTAGAAAAAGCAGAATATACTGTAATTCTTGCTAAATTTGACGTATGTGGCTCCATATTATGTAGCAATTGACCCGGAAAAATCACCAAATCATTGTATCTGTTAGGTATGCTAAAGGATTGGTCTTCACCTAATACCAAAGAACCACCAAACCTTTCTTCCCATTTAGGATTACCAAACCATAGTGTAATGGCATAAAACTCGTTATCACCTAGTTCATACCTATCCTTATGTGGCACAAAGGACTGATTTGATGCGATAGCATTAATATAGGATTTTTGGTACGATGCTTTTTTACATTCTGGTGCTATCTGTTTAATGTGTTCTATTACATCACTTACTGGAAACAAGTTTATGTAATCCACTAGATTGAGTCCGGACGTAAAGTAGTGAGTAGCATTTTCGTCTCTATCACCACCTACATTATAGAATGGTGTAGTTAAGTAGTACTCTTCCCATTTGCGTAATACACTTTCAGAAAAAGCATTTGGTATATGTAATACTTCTAAACCGTCTATTGTATGTTTGTTCATGCTGACCAAATATAAATCTTGTCTTGTTTCTTTTTGCCCTTCTGCTGTCCGAGTTGCTGTTTTAGATCTTCTTCGTCCTCGCATACAGGCAACCCAAACGATACAGCATCATCATACATCTTGGGTGATATGTTAAAGCAGATAGTACCACCTGCTTTGATATTGTCTACACACTTTTGCCATAATGGAATGAAAAACTCTTTGTAGAACTTTTCGTCGCTTTCCCATGGTTCCATATGTTCGTATATCTCTAAATTCACATACGGTGGCGATGTTAGTACAAAGTCATAATCCAGTTTGCTAAAATCTACATCAAGAGCACTTTGCCATATCATTTGTAAATTAGGTTTTTCAAATACAGCAGGAGTTTTGCTATCTAGCATTTCTATCATGCTGTCATATGCTGGCTTCATATTCACATTAGTATCAATACCAGTATAGTCGATACCTAATGCCCAAGCACCTAGCATTCTACCACCCCAACCTGCTGTGGGATCTAATACACTTTCAGCATTATACTTTTGATATAGGTACTTTGCTGTGGTACTCTTAAACATTACAACAGAGCCTAAGTTAATCCTAAAGCATTCATATACATTTCCTGCGGCAGTTTTCCCACCTCTGTTACGTTTTCTTGCGGATTCAATTAGTTTATCCCACTTGTCCTTATCATTGTAGATATCATATATAGTATCTCCGCCTTCGCGATGACACTTTATTAAGTTCTTAAACTGAAAATGATATAGAAATGGATTGCCGTAAAAGTTATTCTTGTTTTCGCTGGCATCGTAACCAAATAGATTAGCAAGATCTTTATTAAGTTCTTCCTGTGATATTATCTTATGATCTTCTATCTGCTCGATAGTTACATCTTCGATATGTTTGTTTACTGCCTTCAGTTCCATTAAGAATACGCATTACCAACGAATACTGTAAAGCATGGTGTTTGTCCACCTTGACAAATGTTCTTCCATAATACTGAAAAACGTAATACTTCTTTGCCGTGTTGGTTAAGCATTTTAATACTTTTACCTGAGTTGACTACTTCTGTTACTACACTATCCATTTCACTAAAGTCATAAAACGAAACAGTTTGCTTTTTAGATTCGTAATGTTTAACTACACAATACATCAATTCTGAATCTGAACTAAATTCAGATGTTGTATTGTCACCTGAGAGTATATCCTCTACTAGAATATTTAGTTGGTCCAAGTTGTTGTTAAGTTCAGTTGCGGCATACTCGGCGTATGCTTCTTGGCCTGGGCCTGTAATATCAGCAACCTGCTCTAATACTGCTGGTTCTGTTTTTCGAAACTCACGTAACACACGACCCCAATCAGCATTGCTTTCAATTGATCTACCAATTTTGTTTTCAACTAGTTGAAATCTCTTATCCAACAAACCTAGTTGTTTATCGTAATCAGCATACGATGTAATTTCTGAATTAACTTTCTTAGTAAAGATAGCCTGTGAAGGATTAGCCTTAGTACCACTACCACCTTTGTAAGAAACTTTGAGTTCAACAGGTACTTCAGTGCCGTCTGCTAAGTAAACCTTGATGTCACCTTTGTCATCATATGCTTCAGCACCAACCCATTTAGCATCCACTATTGTGGTATCAGGATATAACTCTGCTACCTGATCTTTGATTGCGTCAGCAATTTGCTGATTATGTTCACTATCAGAAGTACCAAGAATACCTTGTGCGGTATCTTTTTCGGCTTCTTCTGCCCAATCTCTACAATAATTTCCCATAAAATGAACTCCTACATTCTTAATTTATACTTGCATTATAGCATTTTTACTGTATTTGTCAAGTTTTTTAACCTCGAGGGACAAAATTTTGTCCCTTAGACCACTTCGTAAATGCCATTAAACGGCGAAAAAGGGGCACGGTTATTGCTACAACACTATATGTTAGTGGAGAGTGTGGGATTTCCAACACCATAAACGACGGTTTAGTACTCTGTTGGAAATTCCTCCACTAACATTCACAACTCATTTAATGATGTGTTAATGAATGATAAATAATTCTGTAACACGATTGTAACATACAGTTTGATTACTTGTAACAGGACCCAATTGGGGTGAAGTTACAACAAACGTACTAGCAGTTTTGTTAGAATATCATAGGAGAATGAAATGGCGAAATCCATAGGAATAGTAGCCAGTGCAACTCATCGTATAGCATTGGACTACTTTAAAAAATTTGATCACATGATGAAGCAAGGCCGAATTGAGGTTGTTGCTCAGCAGATGTGGTCTTAAAACACAACCACTAAAAAAGGGTCCTCGGACCCTTTTTTTATTCTATAAAAACTTACTTAACTTCAGTTACGAATGCGTAAAGTTTTTCTGCTTGACCAATTACTTGCTCAGGGGTGATCTCAATGATAGGGCAAGTTTTGCCTTCTCTTTGTTCATCAGTCTGTGCGTAAAAGGAATTGGTGGCCTGTGCTCTGTTTTCTTCCAACAGACCCATTGCCATACCTAGAATTTCGGTTCGTAGTTCGAACCCGCTTTTGCTATTACTCATTTTATTCTCCTGTGTGTGTATGTGTAATTGTAACTTACTGTTACATTAATATTTACTCAGAGGGTTCGTCTTTGGTAGGATTTTTTGGTGTCCGTAATCCATTTAACCATTTCTCCAAGTTCTGACCTTTCAGTTTAAGTATAATAGAATCCTTTTCGCTAAACAATACTAGTTTCTTATTATCAATGTAATAAGGCCATTGCATAGTTCTATCCATTTTGACTACTGCTTTATTAGTAAGTAAGAAGTTATCTAGTTTAAAAGGATAACAAGTAAATGTCTTTTCCATTAACTTTAAACCAAATTTAGATAAGCGAACACCTGTAACAGTAGTTGATCTTATTCTACAGTTTTTAAAGATAATACTGATTAGTTCTGTAGCATCGTATTCTGCTATGTCAAGTTCTTGCTTTAACTTGGATACTATTTGATATTGTAAACTATTTTGAAGATTCATTGCGAACTTCGTCCTCTTGAACAACAGGTCCGCCTTCTAGTCTTACTACACAGAACTCATCTGTGTTAAATTGCTTGTTTAATCTTTCTGCTAAGTTAAACGCATGACCAGGATTAGAAAAACTTGTCTTCTTGTATTTGGGACCTGGATAGTTTAAATATGAATGCATGGTTCTAAGATTAATAGGAGCACCTTGAAAAAAGACACTATAAACACTAGCCGCCGCTAAGACTTGCTCTGTTTTATAATTTGTTGTATCATGATGTTCTAAAATCACTTTTGGTTTTGGTCTACTCATGTATGTCTCCTGTACTTTTATTTATCAAAAATACAGTTAAAACATACTTTAACGGTTTAGATTATACCAATTTAGATCGCAATAATTGGTCGAATCCACCTATGTGTTTACCGTCTATAAACACTTGCGGTAGACTGTTTATCTCCTTGTCTAATGATTCGTAAAACCCTTGTAAGGTGTGCGGATCGTCGTAAACTACTTCAGTGTATGTATAATTGTTGATATCTAACCATTGCTTTGCCATATGACAAACAGGATTTTTAACTTCTGTGTGTATTTCTATGTTCATTTTGCTTTAACATATACCAAGTAAATTTAGCATGGTCCTCTTTTGTTTTAAAACTAACGTATGCTCTATCGTCTTTATGTGGATCAGTTATGTAAGGTTGTGTCCTTTTAAACCACCAACCAAATCCATTTGGTATATTATCTTCACACCATTTTAAGTAATGATGATTGATACCATAACTAGGCATCTTATAGTTATATTTATATTTGGCGTTGTACTTCCCTTTATCAAAACTCACGAAACCATGTTGCCTTGTTAAAAAACTAGAAGTAGCCACTATCGACATCCATTGCGATAGTTTTCTTAGGTTCTACATCTTTGGTTGTAGGGACTTCTTCTAATGCTGTAAGTAATTCATCAATGTCTAATGATACAACTTTAGAACCTTTCTCCTTGTAAAACTTTAAGTTTTCAATCAGAGTTTTTAATTTCATTTCTTTTGATCTTGTTAAGTTCTTTTAAACGGAATCTCAACTCGTCTTTGGTATTGAATGGACCTTCATAACCATATTGAAATAAAGTTGTTGCTTTTGGACAGTAACCATGTTTCCAACCTTTCTCAAAGTTAATGGCATACCAACCCGCGGCATATAACACATCACTATTAGCAGTCTTGCTAAACAAAGGAATATCTTTGTTGTAATCCGGATGTTCAGATGTTATTAGTTCAGGTGCTGGAAATGGAATTTCAAATCCTGCTATAAACATTTTGTCTGGTTGGACAACATCTTCTGCTTTGTTTTTGAATACTTTAGCACCAAAGAATTTTTCAACTTCGCGGTTGCTACCAAACTCTTCTTTAATTTCGTTTGATAGATATTCGTATGTACCTTGAATGTTTTGATATAAAACACCTACGTTACCACGTTGCTGGTCAATTACTAACCAACTACTATCATCAACCTTTTTAATTGTTGCTTTCTTACTCATTACTTTCTCCTTCTTTAATCAACTCTCGTTGTCTAGTTATATGTCCTGTTCTTTTGTTTGTTGTTGATGTACATCTAAAAACTGTTTTACCTTTATCTGGTGATTCGTATGTAACCAACTTTTCTTCTGGACCATACTTAATGGCATCCCATATTTTTCTTATTGCTTCTGACATGCGTTTAGTATTTCACCAAATTCTGTTGCTGATTCTGTAAGTTTAGGCATATTCCATTTGTTACAAAACTTCATAAAGAATATACCAACATTCTGTACTTTCTCTTTGCTAGATGACTCAGCAAATACATCTCTGATGCCTGCTTTAATCTCATCTGGTTGTTGTGTAAGATCAATAAGTATCTTATTACGTTCAAAGTCATCAATAACTCTGTGTTCTTCATCATTGTGATCTACCCAACGTTGTAGCATAAAGTTATTAAAGTCAAAGCCTCCACGATCCATATCGGCAAATGCTTCTAACATACCTGTTTTATTCTTACTGCCTTTCTTTCTAGCACCTGGAAAGGCACTAAAGATATTATCTGACGTATCGCCTCTAACACACTTTTCAAACAGTAACCATTTAGGATTAGGTACTTCTTTAGGCTCTTGTGTTTTCTTATCAATAGCACGTTTCATAGTCTTTGCTTCGTAAATACCATCAATCTTTACTATTTGATCTGTTGTGCCATTGTATTGGCTCACATTATCACTAATAAGTTGATAGAAGTCACTGTCTGTGCTTACAATAATGTGTTCATCTTGTGGATGTTCTTGTGTCCACATAGCAATTAAATCATCTGCTTCTGCTTGTGGGTGATGTAGAACACTACAATTAGTCTTTGTCTTTAAGTATTCAACAAAGTTATCATATGCTTCAAAGAAAATTTCATCTTCTTCTTGTTGACTAGGAGACCTTTGATCCATTGTAACCTTTCTATTCTTCTTGTAAGGCTCATAGAAGTCCTTACGCCAACTTCTACCTTCTAAGCAGAATATTACATGATCACCATCAAACTCTCTCCATACCTTCTTGACACTATTAAACATAATGTGCATTGCCATACCAACTTTCATATCAATGTCGCTGGTACGAGCAGTTACATGCTTTGCTCTAAAGAACATGTTAAGGGTGTCAACTAGTATGTATTTCATTATTCGCCTTCTTCGTCTTGTTTTACTTTTGCTATATCTTCATCAGTGACTTTTACTACATCTGCTGGTTGTCTAGCATCTGCTTCTAGACCAAAGTCTTGATCTGCTAGTTCTTGCTGTAGTATTGTTCTACATAAGTCATTAAACCATGTATTCACAATATCTTCGTCGCTGTTACCTGTATAACCATTGTCTTGCAACATTTTAACAAAAAAATCATTAAAGTCAAGTTCTACAAAACCTTTTTTAGGATTAATTGGATCTACATCCATTTGTAGTACATTTACATAAGGACTTTCGTTAATAGTAGCAATTTCTTTTTCAAGTTCAGCACCCTCGAGGTCTCTATTAGCAATAGCAATCTTTCGATCCTTTTCGCTTTTAAACCACAATTTAGGGTCCATCATATCTTTAAATTTATTTGCCATCTTCTTTCTCCTTCTCTTTTAATTCCATAAAGTATGTGTGACTACATTCAGCACCACAAAACACTTTAGTTCTATCTGCTGTATGATATTTAACATCAAATGGTTGAACATCAAGTCCGCACATAAAACACTTAAACGGAATCAACCTATTACCTCTAAAGGTAAAACTTTTTTAACATAGCAAGGGTGAGTTCTATATAACACACCATCAACTACTGGCCAAACCCTTAAGCCAGGTTCAATTATATGTAACTGGTTCCAGCCAAGACCGCCATATAGGTAAGACTGTGCTAAGTTTAAGTTCCAACATGCTTCTATTACTAATACATACATTTCATTGAACCTTGTTTTAATAATTAACTTGTCATCATCTTTATGCCAAGTGTCCGTAATATCACCGACAAACAAAGGACGTGGGTCAACTTCTAAAAGTTGCTCGTCAACTGTATGTCCATGAAATGTAACATTATGATCATCGCCCTCAACTTCACTTGCCCATAACATTAAGAGCATGAAAGCAAAAACGAAATATAGTGGACTAAAGTTTATGTGAAAGTTTTTATCAAAGTCATTCATATTATTTTCCTATAGCATTGCCATAAATGTGTACGTGAACTCTACTAGTGTAGTTGTATCCACGTTGTATTGCTTCGTCGGCTATACTGGCCTCTGTTTGTACAAGGCCTTCAAAGGTGCCACCTACTCCCATAATCCATACAGGATAGTTACAACCTGCTTCACGAAATAGTTTAGTATTCTCCTCTACTTCGCGCCAACTCTCGTCAGTACCATTTACAACATATTTCAACTGACCAACAGGTGAAACTTCAGCATACCTGCCTATAACTTCAGGCTTGATTGCTCTTTTATGTTGCTCGCCAGCAGTACTCCATAGTTTAGGAGATAAACTCCAATACCATTCTCTGCCAGTCCAATTAGTGTATTCGCGTTGTACCCACTCCGCAAAATCATCTGTAATTGGTTTAGTACCATTTGTTTCTACAGTAACATTCATTGGTTGATTGCCTCTGCGTTTGAACTCTTCTATAACTTCTCGCATACCTGGTTGTGTAGGTTTAAGCATTGGCTCGCCGCCTGTAAAGACCATGTGTGCGTTTTGTTGTGTAACTGGGTGTACAAACTTACCATGCGGTAGAAGTGCTGTAAGTTCGTCTACAGCCTCTTCTACAGTCTTATCAGTAATTAAGTGTTTATACTTCTTACTCCAAGTATATGAACTATCACACCCTTTTTCAAACACAGGCAAATCAAATACATTAGTAATGTCTGTGATATCTAACTTTTCATATGGTAAATCATATGTGCTAGGATCTGTTGGGTCTTCTTGACCAAAGCCATTACATTGTAAGTTACATAGGAAAAATCTCATCCAAAGACTAGGTATGCCAACATATTGACCTTCTCCTTGTGCTGAATAAAATGTTTCGCTATACTTTAATGCCATTACTTGTCACATGCGTATTGTTGTTGTAGTTTAATGTTATCCATAAACTCTTTCTTTGTACCAGGGTCATCAAAGAATGCACCTTTTAATACAGTTGTTTGTGTAAGACTACTATGTGCTTTAACACCTCTGTTTTCTACGCAACCGTGTGTTGCTTGAATATATACACCTAAGTTTTTTGTACCAGTTGCTTTTTGTATTTCTCTAGCAATATCATTTGCTAGTTCTTCTTGTAATGTACCTCTAGCCGCACACCATTGTGCTATCCTTGTGTACTTACTTAAACCAATTAAACTGTCTGCGGCAATGATACCAATGTATGCTACACCTCTAACAATCTGGTGATGGTGTGAACACATACTAATAAGTTCACTTCTAACTACCAACATACCTTCGTATCTATCGTCACTGTCATTAGGAAATGCTGTAGCATTAGGCATGTTATCATACCTACCTGCCATTAGTTCGTTGATATACATTTTAGCAAGACGTCTACCAGTGTCCATACTGTTAGGGTCATTATCTGTGTCAATCACAAGACCTTTTAGTACATCTTCAAACTTTACAGCAAGTTCGTCAATGAGTTGTTGCTTTTCGCCTTCTTCAATAAAGTCAGCAATGTTGTCGCCTGCCCAATGTCTTTTGCCTGCTTCAACTAATCTTTGTTTAATTTTTTTACTTGTGTCCATTTATATTTTACTCCGAGTTATTTTGTTAAGGACGAGGATGTCCTTTTAATGTATTGGTTATCTTTTTTCAAGATACCATTTTCCCAATTCTCCACTACATCATTGGCATAGTGGATTGACTTGCTTCGCACATCAATTGTACCAAACAAGTTACCATTCTCCATCAGTTGTACCATGTAGCCTGTGCCATCATGGTTAGTTATTTCTGCTGTTCTCATCTCCACCACTCCTCATAAGGGAATACAATCCAACGTTCTTGATCAGGTAGTACATTGTTAGCAGTAAATTCGACTTTACTAAAACTGCTAGACTCCTTATCAAACAATGTAGCATATTTAATATCTTGATGTGCGTACATCATTTTATTAACATTTTTAGATACATAGTCTTCGATTACTTGATCAATACCTTGTAATGTTGTTCCTGTGTCGTTAATATCATCAACAACTAAAACTGTTTTATCATTGTATTTAGATAAAATGTGTCTTAACGTCTCCGAATCTTCGATTTCTCCGTCTCTAGTTTGCCAACGGAATGCTTCAAAAGGCACTTCAAAGTAATGACTCATCATTACTCCAAAGGGATATGCTCCACGTCCAGGACCGATAATAACTTCAGGCTTGTAACTTTCATGTGCCATTTCTCGCACAATAATTCTACAGTCTCTATTAAGATCGTCCCAACTGTAATATAATTTATTCATGTATGTATTATACCATCTTTTTTGGCCAATGTCAATCGGAATCTAAAAGAATTATTTCATTGTTCTCAAAATGATCTAAATCTAATAAATTCATATTGTCAGTGACATTGCGTTTTGTCATTTCCAAAAACATTTCTATTTCATTGGCAAATGCCTTATCTAGTATAGGATTAAGTGATTCTGTCTCGTCGATCCTTCCTGTTATAAGTTCACAAGCATTTCTTAAAGAAATTGTCAAACCTTCTAGTAACATTGCGTCAAAGTTTTTCAATCTCTTATTCATGTAAATTGATCTATTCAGCATTCGCATATAACACTCTGCTGAAATTTCTTGTATCTTAAGTTCAATACGACATTCAGAAAAATTTAAGTTCTTAAATGTCATAATATGAAATGGATCAAAATCAGTATACTTACAAAAGAATTGAATACAATCTATTATATCGTCGTCATTGACTGGGTATAAGTTTTTAATTTCATCTAAATCGTAACCTTTACCGATATTCTTACATACTCCCATCATAGGAACAGCATGTCTATCAGTTACATATATACCTCTTCTTTTTTGTATCATTTATTTTTAATTGCCTTAGATTTGTTTTCTAACCAAAGTTTCGAATGTTCGAACATTTGATCTAGGGTGTAAGTTGGTTGCCAGTTCAACAACTCTTTTGCTTTATTGGTATCAGCACATAGGTACGATGGGTCGCCTGCTCTTCTTGGACCAACCTCATAATTAACCTTTTTACCTGTAACATTTTCGACCGAGGAGATCAAATCAAAAATACTAAAACCAACTCCGGAACCTAAATTAAATATACCACTTTCACCACCGTTATTAAGATACTCTACTGCTTTTAGTTTAGCATCAGCAATATCTTGTATATGGCAATAGTCTCTAATACATGTACCGTCTTTAGTGTCATAGTCATCTCCGCAAATAGTAAACGTGTTACCATTCATAGCACAATCTATAAGGATTGGCATAACATGACTAGCAGGTTCTTGTGTATAACCATTTTGTGATTCTGGGTCAGCACCTGCGGCATTGAAATAACGTGTGCTAACATAGTTAAGGCCATACGCCTTATTATAGTCTTCTAACATTAATTCAGTCATGTGCTTACTTGTCGCATAAGGACTCATTGGGTTTGGTGTTAGGTCTTCAGTAAATGGTACTTGCGAATCTCTTTCGCCGTACACACTACTAGAGCCGCTAAAAATAAAGTTCTTTACGTTATGCTGTACACACATATCCAACAATGCCTGTGTACCAGACACATTGTTTTTGTAATACTTACCAGGGTTTTCTATACTGTCTGGTACAACATGACTGGCCGCTAAATGTACAACTGTATTTGGCTTAAACATTTCGATTATGCCAGCAGTTGATTGTGTTGCGAAGTCATGTGGGAACATAGTAAAGTCTTTCGCCGCCCACTTCCTTGAACCGTTGTCAATTACTATAACATCATATCCTGCTTTGGAAAATGTTTTAGATACTTGAGCACCGATAAACCCGGAACCACCGGTGATAACAACTGTTTCTTTATCACTCATCTTCTTCTCCTTCTTGTTCGTCTGTAAACAAACCTCCTCTATCTTCTACTTCGTCGATAGTGTCGCTTAGTCCTTGAGCAGGTTGCGACTTAGTTGGCTGTATTACAGTCTCTTTGTCTCCTTTCTTTTGTGTAAAAGGAATACGTTTAATATTAGGCATTGTTTTTTGCGTCTTGGATTTCTCCTCTCCTTGTTTTACAAAGTTTGGAAATCTCCATCAATGCCTTCCTTGCTCTAGTGGCACTTGCTTTTACACCTGCGCCTTCTTTGAACTTTTCATTTTCGCTTACATATTCTTCGAATAGTGCTTTTAGTTTAATATGTGACTCTGTCATAATTTTTCTCCTTTATTTAAGACTCTCGAATACATCTTCTATTGCGTCTGTATCCTCAAAGTTTGGACCCCCGTCCTCAACAGGGTATTCCATTTCGCAACCGTTTTCATTATCTTCGGCTACTGAAATCTTTAACCAGCGATTCGGATACATTGCTTGTATATGCTCCGCTAGTTCATCAGCGATCATCTCGCATGATTTGTAATCTAGTTCGAGAGTTGCTCTATCATACAACCTCTCCAACCATCTTTTAAACTGTATAAATTCTACGTCTCTGTCATCATGAAACACTTCAAGCCATACCTTAAAGTGAAAGATGTGTCTATGTGGATATCCTAAAAAGGATACATCGTCCCAATCGCCTGTTGCTAAGTTAGGATCTTCTAAGGCGGCAGGGTACTTGTGAATACCCTCTTTATTAAATGTTACCCAAATACTTCTCATGATCCAAATCCTAGTTGACCTTTAATCCAGTCGTTAAGGTCTTGTTCTGTTCTAACTTCCACTACCAACCTCCATCAATTGTTTCCATTACTTCATTCATATGACCTAACAGTTGTGTGATAGGTTCATCATAGTCACCAATTTCATAGTCAACGTCATCTTGTTCTTTGAACATTGCTTTGATTTGATCACCATACTGAACAACCATTTCAAGTTGTTCTCTCATTTCGTCTGATATTGCCATTACGCCTCCTTGCTTGGATTCCAAATTACCAAGTTCTTTTTCTTTAATCTATTAGTAACAAGAGTCCATCTGTTTTGTTCCTCTTTCCATTCCTTTAACCATTTGTGCCCATCACGTTCTGCGTCTACAAATATAGCATTAGTAAATGCTAAAGGCACAATAACAGCACAATGTATAATTATGCTTACAACAATGTTGTAATTAAAAAAGCCTAAGTAACTCGATGCCACTAAACCAAAAAATACACTCCATGCTACAAACAACACTAACATAAAGTATGTTTGTAAACTAGGATCTGGGATATATTTTAATGGATTGTATCTAACATCCATTACCCTTCTCCAACCATTTACAAGTCCCATAATTGTTCTTCTAAATAGGCTGGGTTTATTAACACTCGGTTCTATCATATCAATCTCCTATTCCAAATGATTTCTTATAAATTCTTTTACTACATGCATTCCAACTGATGCCCATGTAACTACTAGTAAACTCCATATTAAAATCTCAATCACTGTCTAACTTCTTCTTGCGTTCTTCATCTGCCCAACCACTTTCTATATGTAGTCCAGCAGGCAGACGTCCTTTAATCTCTGCTAGTTCTTTTAATATTTTATCCACACCTTCATCTATTGCTCTTTTGATTTGGGTTTCAGTTGGGTGTCCCATTACCACTTAACTCCTAATGTAATACTTAAAACATTGTTATCAATTGGATCTTCAGTATATGTATTACTAAAACCTACTGTAACTGCTTCACTTAAATTGTAGTTAATAGCAGTTTCATTACGCAAGTAAGTATCTGTTCCAGACTCATGTAATAACTTGTTTGTTACATTTAAATTTTTATCTAATTTATAAAAAACCCATAAACTATTTCTTAATATTGCTTCGCTAACATCGTCATTAGAAAGGTAAGCAACTGATGTTTCGTGGCTTACTTTCCAATTATCATTCCTAAACAGTTTGATACCAAGACCAGCACCGCCAACTATTCTATCACCCGAGGCCCTTAGTTTGTCTGTACCGTAACTAAGTACACCAAAGGTGTAATACTTGCCGGATAAACCTTTATTGACTTTACTAATAATATTGAACTCGTCCATTTTAACTATGTCGTCTTGCTTTTTGTAAACATAATCTGTTTCTAGTATTAAGTCTACATAGTCGAGTTCCCAATTTTGATCAGCACTTGCGTTTAATATAGTTGAGTCGCTATTAATTTGTGTTAATCCAAACTTAGCACTACCACTAGCATTGGCAGGCATTGTAATTAATAGAAAAACTACTACTATCACTATCATAAGTACTGCTTTCTTTACTCTACTCATCTTTGTCCTCTATTGGATTATCGTAATAATCATGTGTACCTGCTCTATACCTTGCTTTCTTTTCTGAAACAAGTACACTACTCATATAGGCGAACCAAGCCGCCGCTATAACAAATACAATGCCTATAAAAAAATTAACAACTGTCATTAATGCTTCAAACATATTTTGCCTTTGCTACCTTTCTTCTGTAATGCTGTCTATCTCTTTCTTGTTCAAGACCTAAACCAGCAAGTACTTTTAATGTTCTTTCAATAGTACCATTCTGATAATCGCTAATCTTACCAATACTGTATTCACTTAGGTTACCTGTCTTGATATCATCAAACATATTAG
>Ga0209645_1000837_pt1 | contig 15675 bp, 6 predicted proteins | sample ETNvirenome_6_30_FD_184070 | JGI IMG/M metagenome (GOLD analysis project Ga0209645, IMG submission 184070) | Marine viral communities from the Pacific Ocean - ETNP_6_30 (SPAdes) (version 2) | ecosystem: Environmental > Aquatic > Marine > Oceanic | place: Pacific Ocean | collected 2013-06-19
AATAGTCAAATCCAACAACTACAGAATGTTGTATAATACGATTTAATTCATTTCTTTTTTTAGTCGTATAGTCAGACAACACTTGTGGTATAACAACTTCTTTCCATACGTCAGAACTATTTGCTACTATATTTCCGTTAGGATCTCTATACTCACTATTATGTACATCTATTGTATACCCTTCTTGTATTGCTAAATACGTATAATGTAGATTACTATTAGACAACATCCATTCTTCTAAAGGATTGTACCCGTATGGTTCTGCTAGTCTATGTACTAATCCTATACTAAAAGCTAAATTTTTATCTTTTTTATATCTATATCTCTCTGATAACTCAAAATATTCTACATCAGCAAAACCATCTTTTAAATATTCTACTTTAGCAGCAAAATGATCTATACATAAAGGGCCGTCACAATTATCGTCTGAACTATATCTAATAAAATGATGATGATTTACAAAATCTAATCCCTGTTGTCTAGCGTAGTCTATTTCAAATAAATACTCAAATCCTTGTACTTTACCTACTGTAGCAGCGTCAGTATAATTAGACTCTGTACCATCATAAAAAGTACTAACTCTATTCTCATGTCCAAACCTTGCTATTTTTCTAATACCAACTGTTATAGAATAATCATAAGGTGTTTCTATAGTTGATGTTTGTAAACCATCTAAAACAGAAAATTGTTTTACATCAGATATAGATGTACCACCATTTACCGCTCCGTATATAGTAGAAAACTTTAGTTGATTTTTTAAAATATCTTGAATATCATAATTATATCCTTTGTAACTAAACTGCGAAAAACTAAATAATGGTAATAAAAATAATATTAATATATTTCTCATTTTACAATTTTCTTTTCTACTGTTCCATCATCATATATAAAGAACAATATTTTGTTTTTACTTATTTTTGTTGGCCTACCCAATACATCTGTAATCATTATTAAATTAGAGATTCTTTTAGGTAATGGTCCCGTCCAAGTTCCTAAACAATGATTGTAAGTTAATTGACATATACTATCCCACTCATTAGTACAACAATAATCATCTACATCTATTACCCAACTATAACAATCATCATTTAACCAATAAGGATTACCTGGTCCTGTAATACATCCAGCGTCATATAAACAACTATCTGGAGTATTAGCTATTTCATCATAGTTCCAAGCGTTTGGATCCATACACCCCTCAACCACAGATATACACGAACCGTTGTCAGTATTAGCCAATGAATCATAGTTAAAAGCAGTACTATCAGTACAACCATAAATATAATCAATACAACTAAAATCTTCTGTATTAGCTTCGGGGTTGTAATTAAGTGCAGCAGGATCAGTACACCCGATAATAAAAGGTATACAAGAATTATTGTCAGCATTTGCAAGTGGATTAAAATTAAACATTGTTGAATCCGTACAACCATATACATACGGTTCACAACTACCATCGTCAGTATTACACGAATCACAATAATTGAACATAGAAGCGTCTGTACATCCATATATTAATGGTATACAAGTTGAATCATCAACATTAGCATTTGGATTATAATTAAAAGCTAATGGATTCATACACCCATACACTATATCTATACAAGAACCATCTAACTCTACATTAGCATCAGGATTGTAATTTAAAGCTGTACTATCCATACATCCTAAAACTATTAAAGTTTCACATGTTCCATTATCATAATCAGCTGTAGAATCATATTCAAGATATAGAGGATTCATACAGCCAGGATTATAATAACAACTACCGTCATCAGTGTTAACAGAGTCAATATAATTAACAGCTATACTATCTGTACAGCCGAATAGTTTTTCTTCACACGTATTACCACAGTTTGTTATTATATGATAAGGTAATAAAGGTTGTATAAACGGAGGCATAATACTTATTAAAGTATCTCCTTCTGGATTTATAAATGTAAACCCACATTCTATTGTAGTTAAACTAGCTTGTGACGATATATGAAACCTAAAGGTCACTGGATCTGGAGCGGTTAGTCCTACTTGATATATATCATCAAAACCGCCTGTATGTATAAATTGATACGATGTATCTGGATGTATTAATTTTAAATGTGATCCAACCCAACCATTACCCATAAGATCATGTAAAACTAAAGTATAAACACAGGTGTCTATTAGTTCCATTGTATTAGCGTTTGGATCATAATTATACATTGTGCTATCTACACACCCAAATATTTTTAAAGTTTGACAACTACCGTCATCTATATCAGCAAAGGGATTCCACTCTACATAATCATCATCTGTACACCCGTATATAGGAGGACAGGAATCAGAAACAAATATATGTGACGTATCATTACCAAAAGCAGGATTAGTTCCATATATTAATGTATCATTACACTGTTTCAAATAATAAGAACCATCTTGTCCCTGCCATAAACTACCATTTAACCCGTCTCCATAAGTATCATAAATTGTAAATACTAAAGGTCCTTTAGGTATATTAACATGTTCCACAATTGTAGCGTAATCAGGTTGTGAGTTATATCCTCCTCCAGTAGCGTATGAAACGCCATTTGTGTCTTTTATATCCCAACTTGTTTCACTTTGATACTGATCTAAATTAATTATAACTTTAGCTGAAACTAATTGAGCTGGTGGAGGTTGAGGCATACATTGTGGCACAACTCTATTGTGTATCAATCCTGTAGTAAATGTACTTGCAGGATAATCTACTATTGTATCTCCACATATAGTAACATAATACTCACCATTGGCTATACCGTCTCCATACTGATCAAATATAACCCAAGATATATTAGTTATACTGTCAGGTATATAAACAGTATCACTATTTATTGTATTAGAAGAACTGTAATAACCATAAGGCACAAAAGCTAATGTGTCTCCTTGATAAGCGTCTTTATATAAAGTCCATTTAGTTTCTCCAGGATAACTATCTGTTTTTATGTGTATAACAACTTCTTTTTGCGCAAAAGTTAATATAGGTAATAAAAGTAGTATTAATATTTTTTTCATTTTAAAAGTCACTCATTAATTGATTATCTATCTCCTCTTGTACTTCCTCTTTTGTTGCTGTCATTTTAAAACTTAAATCAGCTTGAAATCTTGCAACCTCTTCACCGTCTTTAAATATTATTATAGTAGGAACAACCGCTATTTTATATTTTTTTTGAGCTTCTATATCTTTACTTATGTCAACATAACTTTTTGTTTGACAATCTTTTAAAGACATTATCCAGTCAGCTCCATTGTTTTTGTTCCACTCTGCATTAAAATGTTTTACCGTTACTTGACCAGACACCCCGCTAGAAATTAACATGAAAACAAATATTAACATGTATATAACTCTAGTTTTCCAAGTAATGTTATCTGTCATAAAGTTTATCTTCTATTTTTTCAAGAGTAGCTTTTATTTCTTGTACATCCTCTTGTGTGTCTAAAATAGTTTGTCGTATCATTTGATCTTTCATATCAAACTCCATACGCGTAACTTCGTCAGGAGGTATAATTGGTAATTCTTTTGCTTCTGCAATATCAGCTTGTAATGTAAACCACATTCCAGCTAGAGTAGCTATTGCAAAGCCTAAACCAATCATTGTTTTAATGCTTAATACAAAACCTGTGTCCTCGTTTAATTCTTTTGCCATTATATTTCAAATCCTAAGTTAAACACCATAAATCTAAATCTTGCACAAGAACTTTTTTTATTTTCACATATTTCACATGGGCAAAACATGATTTCAAAAACAGTTAAAGTTCCTATTCTAATATCTATTTTATATTTTTCTTTTTTGTTTCCAGCGTTCCAACTATTAATCCAATTCATTTTATTTATTTTTTATTAATTATTATATATTTGCTAAATATGTCTGTAAACTAGTTCTATCAGCTGAACTTTGAGAGGCGTTACATATTATTATTTCGTAAAATTTTACATCTGTTGCGGGTTTACCTACAGTTGATATTTCAAATAAATCAGTTATAGCTTGTTCGCCATCACCTTCGTTCCAATCTAAAGCACTGCCGTTAAAAAAAGGAAATAAAAGACCATCAGCGTTTCTTTCTAATCCAAAATTAACTTTTGTATTTGTTGGTAATGAAGATCCTAATTGTCCTTGTATATCTGATACATCATGTCTTGATCCTCCTTGTATTTTTAATCTAATATCATCTGCGGTATGTATTTTCCAAAACTCATTAGTTGTTTCTTCAAAAATAAAATCACCATCATAACTACTAATTTCACATCTAAAGTATATAGCAAATGTACCTAAATCCCACGAAGATGTAAATGTCAATATATCTCCTGACGCATTAAAATGTACAGCTCCATTTACCTCATCATATGTTGGACTATTTGCACTTACGCCCGTAGATGTTAAATGGTTATTAGACCCTGATTGATCTGACCATTGTGTTACATCGTCTTGAGCATCTAAAGTTATACCCACATCTCTTCTATACCAACCCTTTAGACCTGTTAAATTAGCTGGCGTCCACGCACTTTCACTTTTAATAGTAAACGCATTAGTTAATGTATTTGATAATCCTAACATTATTTTGGTCCAAAATAACAAATTATACCGCCGTCAGCGTCTGCTGTAGCAACAACATGTGTCCATCTACCAAAAATAGTTAGTCCTGCAGGAAACTTGTTAGCAGAAGCTACTAAAGCTCCTCCTGATCCAGCTCCAGTGTGACCACTAGGTAAACCAAAAGATTTACCGTTGTCTAAATTTTCAGCAGTTAATGTTGTAAAAGTTGTTTCGGCTAACATAGTAATAGCTATTATAATCATTCCAGAAGGAGCGGTTATTTCTCCACCTGCATCTTGAAAAGCACAACCATGTTGACCAAATGAAGCCTTAAATAAATCATCTGTATTTGCCATATTTTTTTGTTTTTATTTTTTTACAAAGTTAATAAAATTATTTTGTTCTTATGTCACGTTCTGGGACTAATGGAGATGGAATAGTTTTATAAAAATTAGTTTTCCATTTCTTTTCACCAGTATTTAAATATCTACCAGGACGCTGAGCTCTTTCTTGTGTTAAAACATTTTGTACACCGTCTATGTAGTTTGCTATTGTAAAAGAAACAGCAGGTGTTGCAACCCATTTTAATCTATCGTAATCTGTTAATATCATAGTATCATCATATAATCTGTCTAATGTATTCTTATTACGATCATCACCTCCACCACCAGCTAACATAGATAACAATCCAATAACCATTACTAATTGAGCTCCTCTATACCATTTTCTAATAGCTTCTTTTCTATATTCAGGTAAATTGTTATAATCACTCCATGTTTTTCTACCTAATATTAAATCTCTACCAAACTCAGCTGCCGCTGTATAAGACCCGACCTCTACCTCTCCAAATCTATTTATAGTTTCTTTACCAAACCTTTCGTTTATTAATGTAGGTAACCATCTTGTAAATTGTAATAAAGCTCTTCCCCAAGAATACATACCTAATAATCTTTGATCTACAGGACTAAAACCTCTACCCTGTTCTCTTTTGATTCTATCATATCTTTTTACTATTTCTTGTTCACTTAATGGAGAACTAACTAAAACTCCATCTTCATCAAATTTAAATTGACTTAACTCTTCTTCAGTAAATGTACCTAAAAACGCTGCTCCTTGTATCCATTTTTCAGAAGCGTTCATAGGCCAAAATACTAATTTATCAATCCAACTTCTTTGATTTACAGAATATACATCATCATATACAGTATACTCTTGCTTCATTACTTGTTCTATTATAAGTTGATTTCTTTTAAAGTTATTAGGATCCCAAAATCTTTGTTCTCCTAATAAAAATTCTTTACCACCCTTAGATCTAAGTTGATTGTATTTACCTATTAATATATTTCCTATAGCTGGTATTACACCAAACCCTAAAGCTACATATAGTGTGTGTTTTATAATTAAATCTACTATTCTATCTCCTGCCTTTCCTAAAAAAGAGGTTTGTTTTCTATTATGTAAATAACCATCTTTCCAAACTTCTTCTATATATTTTGCCATTCTAGGATTATTGTTGTCTTTATATACTCTAATTAATCCGTCAATTAATGGAGCCATACGTTTCATACCTCTAAAACCTGTACTATTGTCTACCCCTATATCACCATCTGAAAAAACTCTAGTTCTAACAAACATTCTTCCTATTTTTCCTAAATCTTTAGACCCTATATCACTCATCTTAACTTGTTTAGAACTAGCTAAACTACCAAAAACATTAGACCCCAATATACCCTTAAGTTCTGTCATAGACATACCTATTTCGTTGCCCTCAGCGTCTTTACCTCTTTGTAAATATTCTTTTGCTTTTCTTCTAATTTTATCAAACTCCATTATCTTTCTACCTTTATTTACAAAAGACCCGTCTTCATATATTTTTCTCCACTCAGAAAAAGGTCTAACCTCTCTGCCAGTAGGTCCTAATCCCTCAACCATAATATCATCTATTTTTGATGTATTACCTAAATTAGAATTATACATACCAAACAATCCTCTTTTCATTAATGACTCATAATTACCCATCATTACATGTGGTATATAACCTGATTCTGTTTTACCAAACTTTTTCATAGAATTAACAAACTGATCATAAAATTCAATTTCTACATTTGTCGCTCCTGATTTTATTAACGATTGTCTGTCTACTAACTCTATATATTTATCTCCATCATTACCTATAATTTCACGTATCATTTTCTTATACTTTGTATCTGCCCATTTATTAGCAAATAACAATTGTAGTTTTGCAACCTTTCCGTATTTTTTACTATAATACCTGTCTAAAGCTCTTTCTGCTTTTGCTAAATCTTTAACATGTGTTGTATAAGCTTGTGTATATTTGTTGTGATGTACTTCCATTTGTTTTACCAAATTTTGTACAGCTGGATGTTCTGCTGGTATATTATTAGATATTAACCAAGATTTAATTGTAGATATATCATTTAGACCTGCTGTATTAGGTCCCACTCCTGTTATTTTAGATTGTTCTTTTGCTGCTCTATTTGCTAATTCAACAGATATTAATCCTTCCATAACTTTAGAAACCTCTTGTTCGTACATCTTAGGATTATTAAATTCCATTGCTAAATTTACTAGTTGTTCACTACTAAACTTATCCATGTTAGATTGATCTTGTAAATCAAAGTATATTTGATAAACATTATCCATACCATCTATATATCTTTGGTATTGTCTGTCTATTTCCAACATAGCTGCAGAACCTTTCTTTACTTTACTTATATCTATTTTTTTTCTTTTTAACCACGTCTTTTTATCTAAAACATTAAAAAATTCTTGACCAGCGTTATCACTTACTTTTTTTCTATAACTTGGTCTTAACATATTAGACCCCGATCTCCATCTATTTAGATATTCTGATACATCATCAATTTTTCTAGACTCACCCTTCTTTAATTTATCATACTTTTTTTGTAAATCTTCTTTTTGTTTTTTTGTACTTCTACCAGTAAAATTATCACTTACCTCATCTATAGCTTTGTATCTACTATTTCCAATATATTCTAATCTAACATACTTTTGATTTCCTTTGTCCCAATGTTTTATATAATGTTTTTCATTAAGATCTTGTAGTTGTATAATTTTAGATTGTCTTTTACCAGGAACATATTTATATCCTTTACCAGATATACTTAAATTACCAGACTGATTTGTTTTAGGCATTAACCTAAATTCATTTTTTATAATTTCTAAAGATATGTCTTTTAGATATTGTTCTGACAATGGATCAGTACTTACTTGTTTTCTCAAACTTTCTAATTGTGGATTTAAAACGTCCCACACTTTATTACCCCAAATAACCGCAGTAGTACCACCTGTCCAACCATTATCTATAAAATCTAATTGTATTATAGCTTTTTGTATTTCATCTGGTAATTGTTCAAAACCATCTTTATAATCATCTATAATTTGATCACTAGTATATTCATGAACCACACCTCTATTTATTCTTAGTGTATTTATTTCATAATTACCAGTTTCATAATTACGATTACCCATAAGTGATATAGCTTCATTTAAAGCTATGTTTTCTGGAAACGTAATTCTGGCTTCTTGTATTATCTGTAATAAATCTTCTCTAGATTTTAGATTTTTTAAGAATGTAATATTGTTTAACATTTTTATTCTACCATATGTTCTTCCTATTCTAGGATGATATGACATAGGATTTTGTTCTTCAGTTAACAACTTCATTATTTCATTAACTCTATGTGACTCTTCAGAATCAACAATATTTGTATTTCTGTATTGATTGTCTAATTCTTGTAATACTTCTAAGTTTCTTTTTATTATAGGATTAGTTAACATTTTATCTACACCAGCTTTTTCTAAATTACTAGAATCTTCTGTTAAAGAATTTATATCGTTTTTCATTTTTTCTGTAGCGTAAGAATCTTTAGGATAATACTTATATATACCTAATAGGTTTCCTAACTTTTGTATGTCGTTACTTAAATTATTACCATAATACAATAATTTCAAAACTTGTAAATTAAATTTATCTGGACTATTTTTTATATCTTTAAAATCTATTTCAATATTATTATCTACATTATCAGATAACAATTGTTTGTATTCAAAATTAATTTTTTCCCAAGCTTCTTGTTTTCTAATTGGACTTATTAAATCGTCTTCAACGTTTCTACCTTTATTTTTTAAATCATACAAAGCTTTTAATGATGGATCTATATTTATTTTTTCACTAGATTTTTGTGTAACCATTTTTAATCCTACGTGTTTATTATATAGTTTTGCAGCCTCACTATTCATTATAGTGGCAATATCTCCTGTAGAAAAACCTAATCTTTGTAATATTATAAATTGTTTTACAGTATTATTATTCATACCGAGATTATTTGCAAATAAATATTTTGCATTATCTAAAGCTACGTTTTGTGATTGAGCTACAGTAAAATAATTTAAAGGATTATCATTATTAAAATTATCAATTTTGTTTCCGTTAATAGTTACAGATGTTTTAATACCTACATTATAGAAAGATAAATAATGCATGTTTCTTGCAAAATTAGTTATAGTTCCTATTAATCCTCTAGCTGGTATATTGTTGTTAAATATTTCCATGTCCCCTAAAGGTGTATTCATTCTTACCTCTTTAGATATGTCTATACCTAAATTTTGTTCTGCTTCACTTATAGCGTTTTCAGAATCTTTTTTAATATCAATATCTTTTTCTATTTCGTTTTTTCTAAACTCAGGATTTTGTAATAAATTAACTAATGCATCAAAACCTTTGTTATAAAGTCTGTGAGATTTTTTTAATCTATTTTCTACCTTTGTAGAAGCTACAGGATCTCTATATCTACCAGCTAAAAATATTGCATCACCGTCTAAATCAGATCCTATTGTTTTTGACAATTCTGAAGGTACAGTTACTTTTGCCCCCTCATTACTATTATGAAAATCTTTTATAACTAAAACGAAATGATCCGCCTTACTTTTACCTGGTATTCTGGTTCCTATTATAACATCACCTTTCTTATATCCTAATTTCTTTAATCCGTGTGGAGCTATAAACTCATTACCATACACCTCTATTCCAGATCTGGTTTTAATAGTTGTATAAGACTTTAGATTTGTTCCTTCAGCAGCTTGATAAGCTCTCATGCCCGCTCCCATATTTTCAGACATTTGATCTAAATATATTCTAGATCCTGTTTGAGCTATAGCGTTACCACCTAATGAATTTTTAATTATATTGTTTTTAGGAAACAGTGGACTAGCGCTCCTAGCTAAACTTTTGTTTGCAGATCCAGCCCAGTCACCTATAGTTTGCATTATGTTTTTATTAACGTTTACTGCGTTACTTGGATTTTTTGCTTTTAATTTGTCAACTCTTTCGTTAGATTTAGCTTTCATTGACCTTGCAAATAAATCTAATACATTAATTGTTTGATTATATGTTTCTTGATTTACATTAGCATTAATTAATATATTGCTAAACAACTGTACAGATAATGGTGTTGACAGTTTATCTGTATCTAATATTAATTGTACCCCAAAGTTACTACCATCCATACCAACAAACTTAGCTCCATCACTATAATTTTCTTCTTGTATAGCGTGTATGTCTGTAAAATTATTCATAGATTCTAATCCAGAAATATTGTGTATAAGATCACTTTTATTGTACGCTACTTTAACAGAACTATTAGAAGCCGCTATAGTAAACATTCCCTCGTATCTAACATCATTATCTTGTTTAAAGTATTTATTACGTGATTCTAACAACTTTTTGATGTTTTGTAGGTATACACTATCTTTTACATTTTCGTCTGTTAAAACAAAGGTATTACCTTTTAAATACATTGTTTCACTTGACGTTGTTTTTTCTAATGGTAAAACCGATTGTAAACCACTACCATTATATACAAACTTAAAATGTTCTCCAAAATTATTTAACTCACCGTAAGAGTCTTTTATTTGTTGTGCCTGTTCTTCTAACACATACATAGCTCCGTCTGTTGCTATTGATGTTACATCTTCAAAATTATCACCAAACTCTTCTCTAGCTTCTGTTTCGCTTAAAAACCTACCATCTTCTGTTTTATATATGTCTTCAAACATTACAACATCCATATTAATAGACTTGTCAAACGGAATGTGTCTTGCTATAGAACCAGCCGCTCTTTTTGTATAATCTGTAGCGTTAGAAAAATCTTCGTGTCTACCTATTAACAATCTCTGAGCTTGTACTCTATTAAAAGCGTAGTTCATTATATTTAACTCTATAAACTTTTTAGCTCCATCTTTAAGTTTTCCTGTTTTTGGATCTACTATTTTGTTAAAAGTTTTACTCTTAAACATACTAGGGTTTTCCTGTATAAACTTCATAGTTTCTTTTACCTGTTCGTTTAAAAAGGTTTGGTTAAACTTACCATTCTCTTTAAGTAAAGGAAAAACTAATGATCCGTCTAAATATGTTAAGCCAGCTAAATAATCTAACTTTTCTATTTGTTCTATCAATTGTTTTTTATTACTAAACAATCTACCCTTAACAGCGTATCTTCTACTTTTTTCTGCAAATACAGTAATAGGTACGTCATACGAACCAACCACGCCTTCTTTATAATTTTCAAAAAACGTCGCCATATCTCCTAAAAATATTTCCAAACCACTCATTCTTACATATACAGAAGCTTGGTTATTAACTTCTGAATCCATACCACTACGTAAACCTATTTCTAATTCTTGTTCGTGAGCAGCTAAAAACGTAAATATATTATACTCTGAGTTTTCAATCATTTCATCTGTTCTAGATCTGTATTCTTCAACAGTTTCATCATCTCTTCTTCTGAACATTTCGTTGATAGTGTCTACCTTTCTAGTCATATAACTACCCTTGTTAGCAATGTTGGTAGGTTTACCTTCTATATTATTTATAAGAGTTACATAATTTTTTCTTCTACTTTTATTTATTAACTCTTTAACTAAAGGTTTCATTTTTTTAGAATCAATAAAATAATCACCACCTCTTTTTCTTAAAGCACTTTTTAGTATTTTTTCTGTTGCTTTTTCAATACTCATAGTTTTACCATTTATAGTAACACCATTCATACTAATACTATTCCAATCAATATAATTATTAGCTGTACCAAAATCACCAAATAACATTTTTAAAATACTAATAGAATCTCTAGTACTTAACGGCTTATCTAATGCGTTTATAATAGCTTCTATTTTTTGTTTTCTAGAATTATCTAAAAATTTTCTAGAATGTTTTTTGTTATAATAGTTTTCTAATAAAGCATCTATATTTTCTATTATATTATTTTCATAAAAACTAAACAATTCTTTAGTTACAAACTCTTTACTATCAGTATTGTTTTCTACTTGACTAACACCATAAAACTTTTCTTGTACTCTATCACTAAACTCTTTATGCATCATAGTTAAAAAAGCATCAGCTTGTGACCTACCTCCAAATTTATTTTCTAACCAATTTATAAATTCTATTGTTTGTACGTTTTCAGAATTACGTAATGTATCTATAAAAGTATATGGATCAAATTTAGAAGACATACCAGACAATAGTAAGTCTCCTTGTAAAACTTTTCCGTTTCTAAGAGCTTTAGATACGTTTTCATATCTTTCTATCTCACGATCATCAGATAATTTTCTTCTTGTTTTTCTAACCTCAGAATACCTTTCTTTAGTAAATAGTTTTATAATTCTTTGTACTGTATTAGAAACAGGTTGTTGACCTCCTTTTCTATCTTCATAATCTAACTTACCATCACCTTCTAAATTTTCTAAAAACATATCAGGGTCCATACCCTGACGAACCATAAAATCGTCAATCATTTCTTTACCCTTAATTAACCAATCAGCTTCGGTTAAAAATTCATTAGACGCGTCGTTTAATATTTCTTCACTTACATCTCTACTAGACAAGTCTTCAAACCAATCCATCATTGTTAACTCTTGTACTTTAGATTTAAAATTAGGATCTAAATTAGTAGCATGATAAACAGCTAATGGTCTTATAAAATCTTTAAGTATATTCATAGAGTCTTTACCCCAAGCACTATAATTAAAATTATATCCTAACTTTTTAAAAGAATTATTAATATAGTTTTCCAATTCTTTATCATCTTCTGCTATATTTATTATATATCTACTTTTACTTCTAGCTAATTCTGATAAATCTCTAAACACAGAAGACAAATATGGTCTAACGGTACCTACTACATTTTTATTAAATCTGTCTTCCACATCTTTTCTTAACATATTTGTTTGTGAAGAAAATGTATTTATTTTTTGTTTGTAACTAACATTAGGTTCTGATAAATTTTCTAAATTCATATCTTTTCTTCCAAACTGTCTTTTAACTCTATCCCAGAATCTTGTAGCTAATTTTTTATGTACTTCTGTTTTCTCTATACCTAACATTTCACTTACCACTTCCTTACTTCTTTGTTCGGTAGATTTAGCAAACGCTTCTTCTTTTAAAGCTTCTTGTTGATTGTCAGGTATATCTTCTATCATGTCAGCAGCTTTTAATTGTATTTCTAATCTTTTCATTGCGTTAATTCTAGCAACGTAATCTTTTGCGTTTAATACATTATTAATAGCTTCTCTAATATTTCTAAATTCTGCTTGATCTGATTTACTAAATCTAGTTCTTTTATCATCCATATACCTATTGATAATACCACCTATATCTTCAATAGTTAAATTAGTAGTTTCTCTACTAATAGGGTTAGTAAATTTAAACATAGTTAAATTATAATAAGACTCTTTCATATCGTCCCACAATTTGGTTCCTATTAAATTCTTTACTATATTTTTTACAGTGTCTGTATGACTATATGCTCTATAGTATATATGACCACCATATTCATGAGCTAATGTTTCTTGCCAAGCGTCACCACCTCTAATAAAAACAGCTCCACCAAAAGCTTGTCCTAAAGCATAAGCTGGTACAACTTCAGTTAGTTCACTTACTACTATAATAGCAGTTTTGTCCATTGTTTTACCTAGACGTCTATATTTTCTTATTACATCGTTAATGGCAGAAAGCCTAGTAACTTCTCCGACTCTATCTATTTTTGGAGATCTTGTGTTTTTGTCCTCTTTTACTTTTAATCTTTTGTTTCCAAAAGGATCTGGTGTTTTATCCTTCTTTGTTTTTTTTGTCTTTTTTGTCTTTCTTTTTTTAGCTTGTTTTTCTTCTACTGTTGCTTTATCTACTTTTTTTTTACGCGTTGTACCAGTTCTAGGTCTTTTCTTTTTACTAGTTTTTTTCTTTTTAGTAGTAGTTTTTTCTCTTTCTTTTTGTATTTTTTTCAATTCTTCTTCTATCTCTTTTGCGTAGTTTTGATAAAATTGTTGTTCTTCTTTTGTTGCAACTGTTTTTCCATCTGCTATTTTTTCTGCAAATAACCTTATTTGGTTTTCTATATCTGTTTTTTGTTTAGCTTCTTGTTGTGGTGTTTTTCCTGTTTCTAAAGGTTTTGTATCTATTTTTACATCAAGTTCATCTAATTTATCTTCTTGCGCTAAAACATCAATTCTTTCCTTTATATATGAGTCAAACTCTTCGTTTGTCATATTAGATATTTTATCTATATTATTATCAGGAAATAAAACATTCATAAAATTTCTAGACTCTTCTTCTGACATTTTTGTAAAAGGTATACCAGTAGCATCTTCTAATGATTGTAATACTTTATTTACAAATTTTGCATCTGTAGGAGTTCCGTCTTCTTTGTATATAGGTTTACCTTTAAAGTTTTTACTAAATGTTTTTACATAAGAAAATACTTTTTTAGAAATAGTTCCTGCGGCTGTACCTAAATTCGCTATCGTTTGTTGTAAATTAACATCCCCTTTTATTACATTTTTTATACCCTGTACTGCAGATTTAACTCCTTCTGTAACCGTTTCTGTAACTCCAGACTCTCTAATACTTTGTACTCCTCTTTTTATCATTTTACCTACACCCTGTAAAGCTGTTCTTATACCTGTTCTAATTGACTTAGGTTGTTGTGACAACTGTCTCATAGCGTCTAAAATGTTATCCTCTGTTGTTTCTATACCAGCTTCTTCTAATCTTTTTATAGCGTCTTTTCTATATTTTTTGTCCCAATTTTCTCTTTGTCCTTGTTTTGTTAGTTTAGCTCTTTCTTCGTCAGATAAAACATCTTGTTCACCAGCAAATCTACCTCCTCTTACATCTTCTCCTCTAGCTCCTTTTGTTACTCCTTTACGATATCTTGTTCTTTGGTCTGTACCTTTTTGTGTAATTAATTCGTTTATAATAGAAGCTTGCATAGACTCATTTTCAGCAATCAAATTATCAACATCTTGTTTCATTTGTTCGTTTTCCTGTGTAGCCTGATCTATAGCTTGTTGTTTTTGTTCCTGAGTCATCCCCTTCATATTGTTTATTTTTTCAATATTTTCTGCAAGGGCTTGATCTAAATCTGTTTTGTTTCTATTTAAATCAACAATGTTCATAGACCTGTACAAATATTCTTGTTGCATTTCTGGAGTTAATTCTTCTAAAAATGGTATATTTTCAAAAGCTTTCTGTCCTTGATCTATAACCTCTGTATATTTGTTAAAAGTATCTTCGTCTATTGATTTTTCGTCATATAGTTTTTGTACATAATCTCTTATGTCTTGTTCTGATCCATACGCAAAAGCTCCTGCAACTAAATGAGTCATTATTTCTGCTTTTTTTACCTCATCGTCTATTGTAGGATTATTTAAAACTTCTTCTAATAATTTTTGTCTGTTTTCTATTGTTCTGTTAGAATTAGCTATACTATTGATAGCGTGAACTCCACCCCCCATAAACATACCTATAATAAATGATACAGCTTTTGTTTCCGCAGCTCCTTGTGAATTAAAATAATCCCAATAGTTCATAAACTCTTTACCTTCCGCTTCTGCAAAATTAGATTTGACTATCCAATCTTCGTATGTTTCTTGAAACATTTCTTCAATACCTTCAGGAACACCAACAGCTGCAGACCTTCCCATACCTACAATTAAATCTTTAACTCTTGTACCTACAGTGTTTTTTGTAGCGGCAACAGATTTTTGTAATGATTTTCTTGTTAGTTCTCTACCTAGTTTACCATAAGCA
>Ga0209645_1000838_pt1 | contig 15665 bp, 22 predicted proteins | sample ETNvirenome_6_30_FD_184070 | JGI IMG/M metagenome (GOLD analysis project Ga0209645, IMG submission 184070) | Marine viral communities from the Pacific Ocean - ETNP_6_30 (SPAdes) (version 2) | ecosystem: Environmental > Aquatic > Marine > Oceanic | place: Pacific Ocean | collected 2013-06-19
TGCGTTAGGCGTGTTGTCGATGTTTAAACGCATCGCCGTCTGGCTCTTTGTCATCTCCTGCAAGGTGAAGTGCGGTGAAAGGCGCATATCGGACGGCATTTGCTTTACAGGAGTTGTTACTTTTTTCCGCGCATACTCATCAGCTTGTCAGCACCCTTGATGCCGAAGCTGCTAGATACAGCGATAAAGAGAAGATATTGATACCAGTCTGGCAGAGTGTTCAGCACCTCAAAGCCAGCCTTCACATGCTCCGTCAGTGACGGAATGAAAACTAATATAGACGGGAGCAGCAACACCACGAGAGCAAACTCATCTTTCCATGAGTCTTTCGTCGCGTCAGCCATGTTAGCTTCCCAATCGACATCACCCGTTGCAATGCGTTTTTGAACCTCTGCATCTGCCTTTGCCTTCTCAACTTTGACGACAGCCTTCGCCTTCGTCTCCTCTACTTTCCCCTCGACCCAATTGCCAGCAATGTTAGCCACTGGCCCTAATAACATCTTTAGCATCGTCTCTTCCTAACCTCTGCCAGAGCTTTAGCAATCATAGCAGACTCCGACTCTTCAAACTCATACACTTTGATGGTTGTTTTTTTCCTTGTAATTGTGCTTGTGCATCTTATCACACAGCGGCGTAATTCCAAAGCAACATAGCAGATTATGTCTGCGTCCTTCGTTGTAATCATGCGCTTGGTTTTGCTGCCACGGCTGGTCATAAAGCTGTAGCGTCTATTGTAGCCATCTCTGGCAGAGGCAGCTTTCACCTCGACTCGATAGCTGTCACCCTCGTCATCAAAGATAATTAGGTCAAACCCTTCGTGGTTTACACGAGCCGCCTTGTAGCCGTTTTCCTCAAAAATAGCTTGAGCCAGTAGCTCACCTATTCTTCCTATCTGGACTGCATTACGCACAGTCTTGAAGGCCATATTACTTCAAAGGATTACTTGCGGCGTCCAATCCGCGCCACAGGTCATCTATCTCCCTGTTGATTTTTCCAAATTTAGTGTCGATTGATTTGACCTTCTCGTCAAATTGTTTCACCAGTAAATCGTTAGCGGTTGTGGTTGTCTCCACCTCTGCGATGCGGTCGCGCAAGTCAAGCAACTGCTTTTGGTTTTCCATAATCGTTTCGAGATTCGTGCCAAGCACAGTGAGCTTCTCTGCCGTCTGACCATTGCCTGCAACAGCATCCTCCACGGCAGCTATCCTGCCAAAGAACTCAGCAGTAGCCCAGATGCCACCGCCAACTGTCGTGCCGATAGACAAGACAATGGCAATCCAAACACCGCGCAGCTTAGTGCCGCCGATTGTAAGCTCTGTGTCTTCTAGGCTCATTGCATATACGCTTGTTGGTCGTTGTAAATAGTTTCGCCCGTCCCAAGAACTTCCGCTGCTGTCTTGTAGTCACCCAGCAAGAAGTCATGGAAAGATATGCTGCCAGTGTTGGTAGCCCACTGGACGGAAAGGATGTCATTGGTAGCAGAGTAGGAAATGGAGGCTTCTGCCATTGACTGACCATAATCCTGTGCGTGTTGGTCGGAGATGCTCGTCAGGCTTTCGCTCTTGGACGCTGCCAAGAAAGCACCAGCCTCACGGGCATTGACGGCGATGTCTTCAAGCGACTGATTGTATTCAACAACAGTTTCCTGCTTCAGGGTTACATCGTTTGTCTCAACAAACTCCTGCACGGCAATCTGGTCTTCAACAGCATTTGTCTCTTGAGCGACTTCAGCTTTCTCAGCGACTTCCTCGACAACACTAAGCTGCACACTGGCGACAATAAAGTTGTCCACGGCATCGGATACCTTGACCATTGACTCCTCATACTTCTCTTCCAGAGCCATCTTGGTTGTGAAATAGAGAGCGTTCTGCACTCCTGCAAGAGCGTCATTATAGGCGGCTAGGTCTGCATCGTTAATGATGTATTGCTCGTCGTCCACTGCGCTATAGTCAATGATGCCGCCTACAGATGCGTAGTGTTCTGCGCCATACACTGCATAACGCCCCTGCTCTAGCTTTGCTGCGATTGTCTTACTGGCCTCAACCAGATTATCAATCGTTGTCTCTGCTTGTGCTGCGGAAACGCTCAGAAATGCTGAGATTGCTATCGCTGTCTTCTTCATCATCGCTTTCACCAATTCTTAGGATTTTGTCATAGTATGATTTACGGTCTTCATAATCAGGTATGAAAGTGAGGGGGTCGCGCTTCATAAGAAGTGTAGCCGCCCGACCCACAACGAGCTTGCCATTCACTGATATTGGGCAGGGTGTTGCACTCGCAAACATCGCCTTCCATGTCTCCAGAGATTGACACAGCCTAGCCACAGATGCAATAGACATGCCTTGTTCTTTCAATGCTTTTGCGTCTCTGCGCCTGTTGCACTCTTCGTCTTGCTTGTAGCCGCCAAGAGACAGGCCAAGCACGTTGACCTGCACACCCATGCCACGCCCTATAAGGCAGCTTTCAGAGCCACCAGACGGTGCGCTAGGCGACACAGCGGTCGGTGGCGGCGTTACATTAGATGCAGCACCAGCTCCGTTGTAATTGTTTGTGGTGGATGTCGATGGGTTGTTGCTGCTGACAGTGCTGTTGATGTTGCTCGTGTTCAGGTCGCCAGTCTGCTCATTCTGGGCGTATGCTGCGCTTAAACACAGCAAGGAAACTAGCAGGACACGGAGCATCTCATTTTATAGTTTCTGCATAATCAAGCTACCGATGCCGAATAATCCGACAACGGCGGCAAACGCCAAAGCTTCAATGCGCCACATACGTCTATCTAAAGTGTTAAGCTTGTCATCAACCATCTGACGAAACACCTTACATTCACGCTCATGCGCTTCGAGCTGGGCTTGCGTAGACATTTTATTTATCCTTACGGAGGTTGAGAGCTAACTTCTGCACAAAGTCATCAATCTTTGCGAGAATCTCATTGTCGCGCATAGAAGGTGTGACGTTAGCAATCGCTGATGCGGCTGCGATAAGTGCGGTAATCCAAGTAATAAGAGTTTCCATTAGTTTCTCCAAGAATTAATCTACATTCCATTTTATATTAACAAAATCCATGCCCTCTGTGTTAACCAAATTTTGTTGCGCTTCAGGTTTTCCACTTACGGAGGCTGTTATAGTTTCGTGAAGGCTTGTGTTTCTTAAAGTGCTTACCAAAAACCCACTAAGCCCTTGACTGCGATGAAATTGTTTAACCGAGTCCCAGAAGTCTGCATCATACCAATACGCTCTGCTGCCATCTAAATCTGGGCCAATTAACGCCACATGGTAATCAACAAACCCATCTGACTCAACTCCAGCAACCCAAACAACAACCTTATCGTCTTTCAAAACCTGAAGCTGATAAGGTCTATTAAGTGTTTGCTTTCGCAACCATTCTTTTCTATCAGGAGTTCCAATCATTTCTGAAACATTTTCGTCTGGCAATGTTTCTGCAATCAAATAGGATTCAGATTGCGAATACAAATCTTCAAAAGTATCCTCATTTGGCGCAAGATTATTTAGCGTGTAAGGCATGGTTTCTCCTACGGGTTAACCTTTATAGTTCGAGTTCCCGAAAGTCCAAAAACATTGGTTGAGTTACCAGTCCAATTCCATCTGGAATAAGTGCTGCTATTATCGGAGTAAGTTCCCGTAGAAAAGCCAGACCTACTTGCGGTAGTGAAGGTATATAATGTTCCACCAGATTCTTGAGTGCTAAATGATGTAAATGCAGTTGCGGAAAAAGTGCCTCGTATCTCAAAGATTACGTTTCCAGTATCAGTCCAAACAATTGTCATAACCTCAGGCGTTCCAGTAAGAAAATCAATGGTATCATCACTTAGCGACCCCATCCCTAGTCCCGAATTAAACCCAGCCTGCAAGCTCTTTACAATAGTTTGTGAGCCAACCGTCATAGTAGACGTCCAAGTAGATGGCCCAGAACTCGCTCCATAAAAACTACTGAACGTCATCTGACTGTTCGCAGCCGCACTAACCAAACCACGAATGTCAGTATCGTTCATCGAACATTGCGTGCCTGATGTGCCGCCAGCTTCAACGTGCAAATCGTCTAGGCTAATTTGACCACTACTTTGAAGAGGCATTTTCTAACTTCTCCACTTTTGCGCTGAGTTCCTTCACAGCTTCGACAAGCAAGCCAATCAACTGGTCATACTGCACAGTCTTATATGTCTCGCCTTCTTCGCCGTGGAACACAGCCTCATCCTCAATGACAGCAGAGGGGAGAACCTTCTCTACGTCTTGAGCAATCAGGCCAGCCGACTTGCGGTCATCCTTGAGGTAGGTAAAGGTGCAACCATTAAGCTGCTGCACTTTGGTCACTGCGTCCTCAATCGGTGCAATGTCTTTCTTGAGGCGAATGTCTGAGATGGTGGTGGAGTATGCGACTACGTTGCCATCGACGTGGAGGTCGCCATCGGTTTCGAGCCTCATATCTTCATTTGACGTGCTAGTAAAGAAACGCAACTCCCCACCAGAAGAGAGAGTTAAGCCCGTCCCAGAATAAGACCCAATCGACCCGACAGTTGAGTTGTCTTTGCGGAAATCAATAATGCTTCCGTCACTTGTTTTCCGATTGGCAATAATTGCTCTTGCACTAGTATTTGTAAAGGTGGCGTAGCTTGAGGGTCTAAGAATAACGCCATTAGCGTTGTTGTCTGCGCTGGTTTTCCCCACCAGCACAACTCCGCTGCTGTCGATGCGCATGCGTTCTGAGCCAGCAAGGCTGCTAAATGTTAGCGTATCAGCTCGTAAGCCGTCGCTGAGATAGAGGTCTCTCCAACGAGTAGCCGAACTGCCCAAATCTTTTGTGCCATTGTCATGCGGAATAAAGTCGTTTGTTCTCCAGCGGAATTTCACAGCACCATCAACAGCTAAATAACCCGTAGTGTTTTCTGAATTAACTATCAGCCTATTTGCGCCGTCATTATCAATCGACCCGACAGTTGTGCCGTCTTTGTGGAACGACACGATTTCGCCGTCTGATGTTTTTCGTGATACACGCAACGGCGCACCACCGTCACGAGTTAAAACAGCAACGCCGCTTGGTTGGACGTGAAAACCTACAGTTGTGGTTGCGTCGCTGGTTGACGTTTTCCCTACCAGCAGGTTCCCGCTGGTGTCGATGCGCATGCGTTCTGTGCCGCTTTCCGACATAGTTAGAACGCTTGAGTAATTTAAGGTCGAGTTGCCACCATCCTCTGCATAAACATCAAGCACGTTAGAGCCTGTAGTATTTTCAACACGAAGGCGAGTATTTGCTCCTGAACCCGAAACATGAAGCTGGCGGCTAGGCGAACTCGTCCCCAGCCCTAACCGCTCCGCACTTGCATCCCAGAACAGCTTAGCAGTTGTGCCTGTGTCTTCGTAGAAGGAGATGTCGCCTGTTGAGCCTGTAATGGACATACGCTGAGTTCCATCAGTATACATCTCAATGTTGCTTCCACCATCAGAAGTATCGCTGTCATAGTCAGCGTGAAGTCTCAGGTCTACAGAACTCTTTATCGCATATCCACTGCTACCCTGTTGTTCAATAATAAGTTCTTGCGTCCCTGCATTATTACCAAACCGTGCAAGTTCTTCAGTAGAGTCGGTTGCCCCATCAACAGTCAACCCATCAGCCGTGACCGTGCCAGTGACATCAATGCCTGTGCTGGTGGTTTCTAACCTAGCGGAATTATTATGATATAAATAAACACCTGCATCAGAAACAAAAAACGCTTTGTTTTCAGTCCCTGCCGCGTTCATTATTTTAAGTTGGTCAGCGAGTATGTTTAAATTACCTGTCCCTATATCTCTTATATAACTATTTGACCCATCGTGATAAATCTGCAAGTCAGAGCCAGCACCGAAGATGGCTTTGTCGTTGTCACCAAATGACAGGTCGCCCGTCAGACTAGCAGCAGCAAAAGAGGGGCTGGTCAGCGTGACAGTACCGTCATTCATGTCAGCCAAGTCAGCCATAAGCTCACGAAAAGCGTTGTTGACATCGGCAGGATACATTTGGTTTTCACCAAGCGGAACATCCTGAACATCCGTGTTGTTGGCTGCCGTATTGTCATATTGTGTGATATTTGCTTTTGTCATATCAGCCCTCTATCAGTTTTGGGTTACGCCCCTCAACGGCAGCAGCCATAATCTCTGTGTTTAACTCATTGGCCTTAACCATCTCATTGCGAAAGCTCTCAATAGCTGCGCCAGCATGAGATGTCTGACGACCATTTTCTATCAATAGCATAGGCAGCATAGACATGGAACAACCCCATTCAGAAACCTCTTCTCCCGTCTGGGGGTGAAGACCGCGAACCTCAATAAACCACGCACACTCCATTTGCTTGCAAGGCTCGAAGTTGTTAATCGGGCAGTTATGTTTGACCTCCAACTTCATGGTTTAGTCTTTCGCTGCGATGATTACATCCACATAGGAAACATCAAGGTCAATCGCCGTGCCTGTAAAGGTAGCGGTTGAGCCTGAGTGAGTGTGAGAAGACCCGCCACCAGTGCTGCTGGATTTACCCACGCTTGCCGAACCGCCGCTATCAGCCATCAAGTAAGCAAAGTCAGCACCATTGCCTCTATGTTCTTGGTAGGGGGCGTTGCTGGAAGTTAGGTTTGCCTGTGAAAGCGTAGATACAGTGTTTCTTGTAGAGCTGAAGGTAAAGTGAGAGTGAGAAGGTATCTCAGAAGTTGTCAAAGTGTGACCAGCAACAGTAACAGACACAGAACCAGCGGGGGTTTGACTTGCAAAGGCAGTCTCAAAGGCTACGCTACCGCCAGTGCCTACAGTGCCGCTTGTAATCCGAAGCGCCTTGTCATTGTGTGTTGTGTCTTTTGTCCAACCAGTAGGCGCAGCAGTCTGTTGAAACAACATCTTTGTGCCAGACGGGAAGGCGTCAATGGATACGCTGTTAATTGTAGCCGTGTCAAAATTAGGAGACACAAGGGAAATAGTGCCGTCATTAACATCAGCCAAATCAGCCATAACCTCGCGGATAGCATTGTTGATGCCAGCGGGACTACAACCCTCATCAATGTTTTGACCCTGCACATCTGTGTTAGATGCGGCAGCGTTTGCATAATCTCTAATACTATTCTTAGCCATAGTTTTATTCCTGTCCTATTTCTTCTGCAACATTGCCAGCGGCAAATGGCAATGAAGCCTGACCAGCCTCACCAAGAAGCCCGTATGTTCTGCGTGTAAAAGGCAAAAGGGCTGAAGAGTACAGCGGACTTGTAACTGCCGACAAAGCCAATTGTCTTCCCAATGGGCCAACATCTCTTCTAATTACAGCATCTGACAAAAGATTTGCGGCCATCAATGGAGCTGCGAGAGTTCCCTCTCCACCAGTTGAAAACACTTCCTGTGCGGCTAATGCAAAATCTTGCCCCTCTACCTTACCCCTAGCAGCGGCGCGAGGTGACATTGTGCGCAAAGTTTGGATATATTGCTGGGGGGTAAACTCGCCACCTTGACGCGCCCTATTAACAGCCTTTTGTATAGGAAGCATGTTTCTAAACGCTGCATTTGCACTTTGTAGGAGCTCAGAGCCAGAATTATCCTGTTGAGCCAAGAGAACTCTAAATTCAGCCTGAATATCCTGAAAAGCCGATGCAATATCATTGCTACCCTTAGAGCGCATGGATTTGGCGGCACGACCTAAGTCAGACTCAATTTTTTTAATTATTTTCGCATCAATTTTATCTACCTTATCTGCAATAGGCAGCTTACTAAAAAGTCTTTCATTTATTTCATTAAACTTTTTAAGGTCATCGCCAGTAAGGGTGGGTTGACTTTCAACTGCTTCGGCAATAGCACGCTGAACACCTGCTCGAAGAGTTTTCACATCACTAATAGATATTGAAGACAGTGCCTTTTCGTAGCTTTTATCAATAGCAGAAAACGCCTCATCAAAAGCATCAAAACCTGTTGCGCCCCTTGACACTTGTTCGCCAATAGGGTCAAGTGCGCGATTTATTGCAGCGCGACCAAATCCAGCCACAGCTTCTTGACGAGCTTCCTTGGTAGCTTGCTTTGTAAATGGCATAACATCCAAAACACCCTCAACCAAAGATGGAATAGAGATGCCTCCACCAGTTGCCTGAGATGGAGTGAGTGGGACACCCTCTGATATTAACTGCTTAGCCGCGCCAGTGACTCTTGGAAGAAGCGTTCCAACAGCCGCCCCACCCGCACCACCCAAAAGGCCACCTGTTGCAGCGCCGCGAAAAGTTTCCTCAATACCACTTTCTGCTGTCCCCGCACCATAAATAGCCCCCTCAACGCCAGCTGTTGCGGCAAGAGGAAAAACTCTCTTGGTTGTTTGCCTAAGGACATTTGGAACTCTATCAACAGCAGGAATGGCTTTTTCGCCAAAACGAGCCAAAGCAGATGATACGCTAGATGCAGCCCTTGGTGCAGCTCGCCCCGCCATTAAACGAGACCCCAACTTTCCAGCAGTCGCCGCAATCTTGGCAAAACCCGCAGGGCCAGTAAAAGCTGTTGGCAAACTGCCGACAAGCTCAGAAGCTAAAGCGTAACCCATATTTTCATCAGAAAACTTTTTAAGTTTTTGACGCTCCTGCTTAACAGCCTCCTCGTAAGTGATATCTTCTAAAGCTGACCGCGCTGCTGCAATAGCTTCATCAGAAAAACCAAAGGTTAACCCTTGAAGAGCTGCTAAACCAAGACCAGAGCCAAAAGAAGACTCATCTTCTTTAGTAGCAAGCCCTATTTTAGAGTCAAACTCAGACCTATCCATATCTGAGTAAAATTTATTGTAAAGAGCATCACCAAGCTGTTTGTCAGATAAGTCTTGATATTGAGGAAAATCTATGCGGATTTCAGATAAGGTCTTCATTAACGTATCCCCATAGGGTCATTGCCCCCTGATGTTAAGGGACTTCCCAAACTCACATCAGGTACATCAGAAACAAGCGCATCTAAATCAATAGCGTCAAAATCACCATATTTTTTTGCACCACTGTTGTAGAACATAATTCTACGCTCAGCCTTGCGATACAAGTCGTTCATAATATCCTTTGTCGCCTGACCAAAAACTTGCGGATTTGCGCGTAGGATGCTCCCTACATCGCCACCCATTCTTTCTAAGACACGAATAGCATCAAACTCTGTCATTACGCCACCGCCAACAACAGACTCTCGAATTTGACCAAGAAGACCCTGCTGGTCTGCAACAGAAAGTCTATTGTAAAATTGTCTGGGAGTTAGTTTTACATCTGCCCCCTCAAAAAAAGTTTTGATTGAGGACGTTACCTCGTCAATCTTGCCCTTAATACCAAACTCTCTTTCAGATAGGCTTTTCCTAAATCTTTTAATTGAGCGAATGGCATTTGCATCATCTTGAATTTTATCGCTAAGTTTGAGCATTTCACCAAAGGAAGGCATCCTTTTGGACTTCATCCCAGCAGACTCTGCAAGTTCGTAACGCTCGCTGTCAAGAACACTTCCTGTAGATGGGTCAACAAATTTACCGAGACTTTCATCAAACAGAGCAATAAACTCTCTACCCGTCTCTTTGTCCATGTGCTTAACTGGATGTTTCATAGAAGAAACACGACTAAGCTTAGACGCCCTAGCCAAATCAGCTTGAGCTTTCAGCGCATCAAGCATGGGCTTTTGCACAGCCGCTTCCTCGGCAGCGCGCAACTGAGGTAACATACCCGCAATACCCATCGGAGTAACAGGTTTTAATTGCGCGGGGTCAGAGGCCATCATAGGCTGGCTCATTCGTTCAGCTTCATAAAAACGCATAACATCAGGGATGTCGGAAATACCTTGAGCTAATGGCTCACGCAGCGACTCACCCAACAAGCCAGCGGCTTGACCAACGCCACGACCAACAGCTTGGCCAGCGCCAAGAAGACCAGAGCGAATATCAGAAAGAAGCGCCATCCTATCGTCCTCCGAACATGCTAAAATCTACTAATGGTTCATTATATGTAGGGACGTTAATAGCTGGTATGCCCGTCCCAGAACCAAAAGAAACAGTAGGTGCTTGGGGTGGTGTAGAGCCTAATCCACCAAGAAAGTCGCCCAAACGAGATGTGCCAGCTTGTATAAGCTGACCCCCAATAGCCCCGCGAGCAATATCACCAGCGCTGTATCTTGGTGCTGTATAGAGAGGACTTGTTGTCTGTGCACCAAAAGTAGCTCCGCGAATAAGGTCTTCATATTCACGCAATGCTTGAGCCTCTTGCTGACGGCGCATCAAGTCTTCTTGAGATAGCAAACCACCAAGCTGCAATTGACGTTGAATATCCTCAAATCCAAGCGCGCCAACCGTGGGAGCAGCCTGAACACCTGTTCCAAGCGCACCAATACCCAAACGCCCAACATCTGCAAGACCTCTGCCAGCTTCCATTTGACGTTGAATATCCGCTTGCTGGGCAGCAAGAATAGCTGGGGCAGCCGCAGCAGAAATTCCACGACCAAGAGCCTCACCAAACAACCCGCTACCTAAACGACCACCACGAGCAAACTGAGATGTTGCGCGTTGCACAGCAGGGGATATTGCGCTTTCTAAAGCGCCACGAAAGGCCTCTGTAGAGGTTGTGGCGGGAGCAGCAGCTAAACGCTGAAAGACCTGCTGTGCGGGAGCAAGAAATGTTCCAGCGCCACCAAGGAGCTGACCAGCGGCACGCTGCGCCTCTGGGACAAGTGGCGCTCCTGCTTGAGCCATTCCAATACCACGCTGAATAGCCTGTTGCTCAATAGGAGAAAGAGTTTGATACTGACCAAGCTGGCCTGTTTGAAACAAACGCTGCGCCTCACCAGCAGCCTCTTCAAACATAGGCTGGGCATATGCAGGAGCTTGCTCTGTTGTCGTTTGCTGACCAACCCTTGGAGCTTTAGGCTTGGGAGACAATAAACTCCCTACCACCGCAGGCGCTACTGCTGAAACTATTGAACCCATTTTAAAGTTCCTTCTCAAAAACTCTGGTGCGCTCTTTGTAACCGCCGAGAGCTTTGCCCCAGCCAGCGCGTCCATTTATCAACACTTTACTACAGCCCATATCTTTTGCCAAGTTTTCTATATGTTCTGTCATCTCAATTAATTCCTTCAAATCTCCACCAGCAAGATAATAAAGAAGGGCTTTTGCCTTATGTGTTTCCATCACCTGAGTAACTATTGCGCTTCTTTCGCCAACCCATAAGTCTGCCTCATTTTTAGCCAATGAATCCCTGACGTCGTTTATATCAGACATACCATCGCCATATTCTAAGGCATCAGACAAATACCCCTTAACCTTATTCCAATCCTTACTGTCTCCCCTGTAAACCATTAGCCTATAATAACGTAACCAATATCCGTATCGTGACCATGATTAATGTGACCAACCACAAAGCTACCATTCGTACGAGAGCTAATCCACGGGTGAGAGTGTGTAATGTCGTGACCAAGACCGACAAACAAGATAATGCTATTAACACTTGCTCGGCGGTCATTAACGGTTGTTGTTGTGGTGTTGGCGCTAATCGTAAACTCGCCTGTAGAGTTAATCTTACCTTCCATAATGTTGTTTACCACTTCAGAAATCTGACGTGGTGAACCACCTTCTTTGGGAAGATTGCGGAACTGATTAGCCATTATCGACGACCCCTAATCTGACCATCAACATCAATACCCTGAACATTTGTCCAGCTCCCACTCAGGTTTAAGCGCACACGATGAAAACGGCCAGAGGAACGGACTGGACAGAAGTTATCACTGTTTAGCGTCGAAGCTGTGCCAAAGCTAACTTCAGCATTGTTAGAGTCACGGGAGGCAACTTGTGCAGTAACCGTAAGAGTTGTTCCGCTATCATTTTCAACATACGGAATAACATTATTAACAAGGGAGCTGCGACCAGCTTGTAGGTCAAACTCACCAGTCTCAACAATCGCATCAAGATTGTCACCAGTGAATGTTTGAATTTTTTTGTCTTTTGCACCAGCAAAGAAAAACTCCCCGCCCTTGTAGACTGACGAGTCAAGTGAACTAGGGAGAGTGTCCAGATTGCTAGAAATAGTAGCAAGACCTTCAAGAGTATAGCCAGCAGTGAATAGGGAAGCCATAGCATCCAAACCAATATTAGCAGTACTCCAGCTATCCGTTGCATAATTATAAATAATCAATTCGTCAGGTGCGCCGTCTCCAGAATCCACGCTAGGATAAGACCAAACAACAATCTGACGGGAAGGGTCAACAACGGCACTCATTCTGGCAGAGTTGTTTGACTGAAACCTTTTCAAGAAATATCTGTTTACCTTTTCTGCGCCAATAGGCTTGGAAGACTGACCGTCAAATACATAAAAACCATCATCAGAAAGATAAAATACATTGCGACCAACAGAGGCAACCGAACCAGAAATCTTACAGCCGCGTTGTAGCTGAACTTTATCAAACTCAAACACAAGCGGAGAGCCAACATACTGTGCGCGTACAATACCTTTCTCCATTAAAATAGTTGCATATTCACCACCGACAAGTCCAGTAACAGCACCCATATCTGCAATGTCCTGAAAGTCAGCTTGTGTGTCTGCACTTACAGCCCAACTATCATAATCACCAATACCAGACCACCGAACACGATATGGTTTCTCACCATCCGTAGTGTCATTAGTATAGCCACACATAACAAAGTCACGCACAACAGTAATAAACTTCGCCTTGGGAGGAGAGCCACCTAAGTCTGCAAATCTACCGCCAGCAGCAGCCGTTATTGTTTGTATGGGGTCGCTGTAATTAGTTGCAATTACATCCTCACCAAATGCAACAAATTTCCAAAAATAGCCAGTGCCAGTAGAGTAAGAAGCATCGCTAGTTTTTGATATATCTGTCAGACTGGAGTCTGTTGCATTAAATTTATAAAGAGAGTTTTCGTCTCCAACATAAATAGCCGCAGACGAAGAATCGTCTTTCGCGGCAAACATACCGCGAATAAACTTATTTGAAGCGCCAGACAAAGGCAGAACGTCTGGAAGGCTTGTATAGCCATTCGCAGCAGGAACTACATTTGTTGCTACGGTTGCGCCAGCATTTCTATACGGCGGCTGGTCAGGTAAAAATTGTCCTAGCTTAATCATTGTTCATTCCAACTCTCTGAACCTTCAGACTGCACAGACCAAGTTTCTGTTCCACGAGAAACTTCTGTCCAAACTTCCGAACCCTCTGTTACAACAGACCATACCTCAGAACCCTCTGAAACAACAGACCAAGTTTCACTTCCCTCTGATACTATAGACCAATCCTCTCCCAAAATCTCTACATCTGTTTCCGTAAAAGTAACAACTGTAGATAGCGCAGCAGCACCTATAAACTCGCCAGTAGCAGCAGCATCCATCAATGCCTGTGTCGCAGGTGTTGCGGTTGCTGATACAACTATACCACCAGCGGCAGTCATTGTTGCTGGGCCTGCAACTAAGGACGCACCAAACTGAACTCGAATACCATCCGCAGTAATGGTGGCAGTAACATTTACGTTACCCTCACCAAACTGTATGCGTATGCCATCTGGGGTTATGGTAGCTGACGCAGATATCGCAGCATTACCAAATCTAATCCTAATAGCAGAGGATGATACGGTTGCAGATGCAGAGGGTGTAGCCTCACCCTCTCTAATTGCTAATGTTGTCCAGAAGGAAGCATCAAGCAACTCTTGACGCATTTGGTCAAGATTGCCATAGGCGTTTAGTTGGTCAAGAGGTGGGCCAACAACATCGGCCATGACTAAGCAGCCGTGATGTCAACGCCTGATGCAGCAATCTTAAAGATGTCGCCATCTGCGATTGTCTTAGATGTTGTCAGCGCAGAGTGAAAAAGAAGGTTGCCACCTGACGAAGCATCCCAAAGACCGATATGAGTAATCGTGCCAAAGTCTCCACCAGATGCGGCGGGGAACTCAACAGCAGAACTGTTTGATGCAGTGCCAGATGAAGAAGCGCCAAATGTAATGGTTTGACGTGCATACCCGTTACCGCTTACCTCTGTGCCTGTGCCAGCATCGGTGGGGTCAGCAGTGTGTAACGCAACATAAACATTTGTTGGCGAAGACGTGCTAGACGTGCCAAGAAAATGGTCGAGAAACTTGTTCTCTAAGTAATCACTCATTGCGCTCATGTCAGCTCTCCATAGTCAGATTTCATTTGAAGAGCAGAACCAGCTTGTTTGCTTCGCTCTTCTTCGCGCTTAACTTCATCAATAGCCCGTGTGAACAATTGTTCATAAACGGTCGTTTTTTGGTCGTCCATCAAATATACACTAGCAGCGGCTAAAGCTCCATAGAGATATGCGTCAGGGTGACGAGTCAATATTTCATTTGTTATGTTGCTGTCAGAAAGGTCAGGAACACCCTCCATGTAAACAATCTCTGCGGTGTAGGCAGAGTCAGGTTCGGGAGCAAACTTAATCTCACCGCCAATAATTGTGTAAGCACGCGGCTTACCTTGTGCGTTGCTTGCATACAATTCGTCCAGCTTTGCTGGTGTATAGTATTCAAGCACTTCTTTAGGTGATGTATTTAGCTTTACCAAACGAATAGAACGTAAATCGGTAGGGAGCGAAACATACGCATCACCAGATGTCAGCGTTGCTGTAGCGCGTTTCTCTTGGCTACGAGCGTTCATCTCACGAGACATGCGAGACTCAGCAAGAGAAATAAAATCAGGGATTTGTGTAGTCAAATCATCACGAGCCAAAAAATTGGCAATGGATGTCTTTAGCTCGGAATAATTTGTGATAGCCATTATACTCTACCGCCACTTGTTCTAAAGAACCTATTATCATAATCATTGAGCCATTTTTTCCAGCCTTTAGGGTTATCTTTAGGCTGTCCTAGCTCTTGGATTAGCTGATGATACAATGCTGTGGGTATTTCCGCAACCTTCTGTTGGTGTCTTTGAGTATTACCTTGAAGGCTACCAGAACGGTAGTCATTGCGTTCATCGCGGTTATTAGCAAGAAGAGCGTCAACATTCTGACTGCTCTCAAAAATCATTTTACCGTCTTCGTCAAAATGTGCCCACGTTTCCTTACCCGTGACCTCATCTTTTTGTACGAGTCGTTTCTTCATCTTTCTCCCCTAAAGTGAACGGGGGTAGCCGAAGCTACCCCCTAGACACATTACGACAAGTCGTAAACAGCGCCGTGTGCTTTCGGAGCTGAAACTTTCAGCGTCCACTCAGTGATAATCTGGAACTTCTCAGAGTCGCCAGTTTTCGCCAAGTCTTGAACCGCAAAGTTACGATTCGGCAGTGTGCAGATAGAAGCATAATCGCTATCCAACAGATACACACGGTCGTCCGAAGCAAAACGGTCGATTACAACGTCAAGCTGACCAAAGTCGGACAGATACAGGCTGACCGAACCAACGATAGCTGCTTCACGCGGAGCAGTGTAGTTGATTTGGTTGGTTGCAACTGAACCGCTGTTCAAGTCGCTGAAAGCGGCTTTCTTAGCAGGAGAAACAACCAGCATGTTCGGCTGACCACCATCGGTGTAAGCAGCTTGCATGGCAGTGTCGATTTGAGCCAGAGTCATGGCGCGGTTCGTACCAGCCATATCAGGAACATCCGTGCCGTCACCAGTAGCAGCAGAAGTGCCAGAAGCATCTTCTACGTTGGTAATCCAGCTTGACAACGTACCAGCTTTACGCGGGTC
>Ga0209645_1000840_pt1 | contig 15661 bp, 21 predicted proteins | sample ETNvirenome_6_30_FD_184070 | JGI IMG/M metagenome (GOLD analysis project Ga0209645, IMG submission 184070) | Marine viral communities from the Pacific Ocean - ETNP_6_30 (SPAdes) (version 2) | ecosystem: Environmental > Aquatic > Marine > Oceanic | place: Pacific Ocean | collected 2013-06-19
TAATGAGAACTGTTGATTAGGATTCAAAGTAATTTTCTTGACTTTGTATTCAGGTTCATCAAGTAGAACTTCGTACTTCCCCCAAGGTTTTTCCATCATGTTTTTTTGAATCAGTCCAGTATTCTTTATATAGGGTTTGATTTTTACCTTCTATTTTCTTCTCTAATGCTTCTAATCTTTCTATAATTTCATCGTATTTTCTATCAGTATGTGAATAATAATCTCCAGACATAATCCTCCTTAGTTTTGCTTAATATCCCAATGCCATTTGATAGCCTTGATGTGGTCAAACGTATCTTCCATATATGTCCTATCGCCAATGTCATACTTTCTTTCACATAGAAAGTTTCTCATCTGTTGTATACTGTCAAAAGTTCCGACGTGATCGTAATTTTCGTTATACAGAACGTATTGCATAGGAAGTGGGGATGTGTAGTATTTATTGTATCAGCATTTCCTAACTTTGTCAACCTTGCATATGTTCTATCATTTTTTCAATTTCATTTAAACTATCTCTAAGTTTTGTATTTTGTCCTGATGCAGAATCTAATTTTTCATCTACCAAATCCCATCTCCATTTCTTCATACTCTTAGAATACCATAGTTTAATGTTCATGCTCCTCCTCGTTGTTTACACCCCAGATCTGAATAGTGTACCTTAAATCAGTTGTATATGGTGACACCGATGTTACCATGTGCTTTTCCTTATTATCATTTATAACCATTGTATTATGCTCTGGTAATAAAGCAGTCCACTCAGGTCCTGGTTTCTCTTTATCTTTATATAGAAAAATTCCACCATTCTCAGGTTGCCATGTATCATTTAGATATATTGTTGCACCAAATACTTTACCACTATCATCATGAACAGCGATACCAGAATGTTGTTGCCAAACATAGTATTGTAATATGTACTCTTCACATTTTGGTAGAAATGATCCAATCTCTACTAAAATTCTTTCTTTTATTTGTCCATAAATTTCTGCAGATAAACAACATCCAGAAAAACCTTTTGTCAATCCTGGTGTCCAAGCAAAACTAGCTTGCCATGCATGATGTGCATGAAGATCAGTTACTTCTACACGAATGTCTTTGAGTAATTTATCTGTTAATACTTTGCTTAAACGTTTCATTCAAAATTACCATAATCTTTTTTCATATAGCGTCCGAGGATGTTGCTATTATAATACTTTGGTGTCCCGTCGTCAAGTGATTCTGTCAGGACATCATTAAGAAACAGTTGTCTTGTCTCTTCGTAGTTTACTTTTCCAAGAGTTGTGTGGAGGGAGATGATTTCTCTTCTGAAATTATCTCTACCGTATTCTTTAACGTCTTGTTTAAGTTCGTCAGAGCTTCCGTAATACCGCTTCCAGTCAGACTCTGACGTAACACGTCGCTTGCCTCCTTTAGGTTTTCGTTTCTGTACGAAATACTTTCTTCCAATGTACTTTCGACCCGTGATGATATTTGTAATGCAGTAGACGTAACCGAAGAAGTCGCCAATATCATCAGAAGTGAAAGGTTTACCCTCATATAACCAGGGGTTTTCGTAAACTCCTCCTTCAACCATTTAATCATAAACCTTGATCTTTGTTCTTAGCGTAAAACTCCTTTAATGATGATTGATATTGACCTTCATTATCATCGTAAGGATCTTTATATCCCTTCATTTTCTTCCATTCATTATGCAATGCACCTAGTAACCATGCTTGAGAAAGACTCTTAGGTCCGTTCTCAAGTAATTCTAGATACCTTTTATTAGTTGTGTATCCTTTGTATTCTTCTCTCCAGTTGGAGTCATCATATTTCATAGTGAAAAACCTGAGAATGTGTCTTTTTTGACGTCTTGTTTGATACCACCAACTAAGTAGTTTTCAACTTCAGTCTCTTGAGGAGCAACTTGTAATCCTTTTGATGAGATCCAATGTTGTGTCCATGGTAGAGGATTGTTTCTAGCAGCAATATCGTATTGTGGTTTGATACCAATTGCTCTCATACGGCGATTGGCAATCCATTCAATATACTGTTGCAATAATTTATCGTTTAGACCGATCATAGATCCATCTTTAAACAAATAGTCTGCCCAACGCTTTTCTTCATTAACTGCTGCATCAAACATAGAGATTACCCATTCCTCTTCCTCTTGGGCAATCTGTTTCATTTCAGGGTCGTCCCCTTCTTTCCACTTGTTGAGGATGTTTTGAGTAATGACAAGATGGATATTTTCATCTCTGGCGATAAGAGAGATAATCTTAGCGGATCCTTCCATAAGTTTGAGTTCGCCAAACGCAAACGAGCAAGCAAACGATACATAGAATCTAATACCCTCCAGGATATTTACATTGGCAATTGCTCTATATAGTTTTCTTTTTAGTTCGTATCGTTCTTGTTTGAAATGACCTGCACCTTCTTGAGCATGTCTCCATGCTGCAGAAGTTCCATATTCTTGAGCAGAATTAATAAAGTCATCATAGGAATGAGTGACAGTCGCAGAGCGTTCAAGTATTCTATCATTATCTAAGATTTTGTCAAATACTTCACTAGGATTTGCATACACATTTTTGATAATGTATGTGTAAGAACGACTATGGATCATCTCCATAAAACCCCAGACTTCCATACATGCCTCTAGTTCTGGTAAAGAACAGTATGGAATGAATGCCATGCCAGGACCACGACCCTGTACAGAGTCAAGCATGATCTGATACTTTAAGTTAGAAGTATAGATATGTTTTTGTTCTGGACGAAGAGTTTGATAGTCACCACGATCTTTCTGTAAGGAAACCTCTTCAGGTCTCCAGAAATATCCTAACTGTTGAGTAGTAATTCTATCAAATACTGGATACTTATAACTGTCATAACGTTGAACTCCCAATGGTTGTCCAAAGAACATTGGTTGTTTCTTAGTATCTACTTGTTCGGTATTAAATACCGTCATCCCCTTTATCTGGGTTTCTTTTTTCTCTGTCAACTTAAACTGAACAGGATTCACACTCTCCCTCCTCGGCTTGTTCTAAACTGTTTAAAAGATTTTCTAATTCGGTATTTGATGTCTGTGGAACCTCAACAACCTCATCACTTTTCATATCGTGAGTATTTTGATAGTAACTGGTTTTCCAACCGTACTTGTATGTAGTTAATAAATCCTGTGCCATTTGAGAAACAGGAACTTCATTGTCTGGGTAGTTCTCTGGATTATAACTCCAGTTACCACTGATTGCCTGATCAAAGAACTTTTGCATAATAGCAATAACTTTGATATATCCTTCATTAGAAGGCATATCCCACAAGAGTGTGTAGTTATTTTTCAAAGATCCATAAGACGGAACAATCTGCTTAAGAGGTCCTTTCTTTGACTTCTTAATGGACAGATAATCTCTTGGTGGTTCGATTCCGTTTGTGGCATTAGACACAACGGAACTGCTCTCCGATGGCATCTGTGCGGACAATGTGCTGTGTCTAAGTCCGTGTTCCACGATAGATGCTCTAAGAGATTCCCAATCATATTTGTACTGTGGTTCGACCAGTTCATCTACATCCTTCTTATATGTATCGATAGGAAGAATTCCAGTAGCATACTTAGTGAATCGGAAGTATTTACATGCACTTTTTTCCTTTGCAATCTCATTAGAAGACTTAAGTAAGTAGTATTGGAATGCTTCAGTTAGGTCATGAGTAAGAGTCAATGCTTCTTGAGAATCATACTTAGCACCGTTCTTTGCAAGGTAATGTGCAAATCCAATAAAACCAATACCCAAAGAACGACGATTTATAGTGCTATTCCTTGCTGCAGTAATTGGATAGTCTTGATAATCAATCAACTCTTCTAGACCTCTCACAGCAAGGTCACAGAGAGACTCTAACTCATCCAAACGATTAATCTTACCAACGTTGATAGCAGAAAGAATACAGAGGGCAATTTCACCATCTTCAGTATCAATGTGATTTAGTGGTTTGGTAGGAAGTGTGATCTCTTGACACAAGTTACTCATCGACACTTTATCCGTAAAGGAAGAGTGAGAATTACAATGGTCAATGTTCATGATATAGATTCTACCAGTCTCTGCTCTCTCCTTAAGAAGGTCTAAAATAAGTTTCTGAGCAGAAACAGTCTTCTTTTTAATATCAGGTTTGTTTTCATAACGAAGATATAGACTATCAAATCTAGGAGTACCAAATGCTTCATAAAGACCTGGTACATCATGAGGACTAAACAAAGTTATCTCACCATCTTCACAGAATCTTTCGTAAAAAAGTTTACTGAGTTGAATACTATAATCTAACTTACGAACTCTGTTATCTTGGGTTCCTTTATTGTTTTTTAGAACAAGTATATCTTCTATTTCTTGGTGCCAGATTGGGAAGTGGACAGTTGCTGATCCACCACGGATGCCATTTTGAGTGCAACATCTGACAGTTGCTTCAAACTTTTTGAGGAACGGTACAACACCTGTGTGTTGAACTTCTCCGCCCCTGATTTTACTGTTGATACCCCTGATCTTACCTGCGTTGATACCAATACCAGCCCTTTGAGCGACATAGCGACCGATGGCCATATCAGAACTAAAAATACTATCCAAGGTGTCGTCAACATCAACCAAAACGCAACTCGCAAATTGCCGAAGAGGAGTTCTAACACCTGCCATGACGGGCGTGGGGATGTTGATTTTATGTTTGGAAATGGCATCGTAGTATCTTTTGATGTAATCTAATCTATTTTCTTTATAATCTTTGAAGATAGTAATAGCGATTAGCATATACATGAACTGTGGAGTTTCATATAATGCACCACTACTTCTGTCTTGAACCAAATACTTATCAACCACCTGACGCAAACCAGCGTAAGTAAATAAGTTGTCACGGTCATGATCAATGTAACTATCTAGTTCTTCAATCTCATCTAAAGTATAATCTAGTAACAAATCAGGATGATATACTCCCTTTTGAACACAAGTATTAATGTGTTGCTCAAGATTAGGAAGTTCTTTATGACCACCATATAAACTCTTCCTTAATTGAAAGAGAAGAAGTCTTGCTGCAACATATTGATAATTTGGATTATCTAAACTAATTAAGTCACTCGCTGAACGGATTAATATTTCTTGTATCTCTGAGGTAGTAATACCATCATAGAACTGTATACCTGATTGTATCTCTACTTGACTTGCAGATACACCTGCAATGCCTTCACATGCCTCTTCAACCATGACATGCATTTTTTCTAGGTTAAGGCTTTCAATACGTCCATCACGTTTTTTAACCTTTGTTCCGTTACTCATACTTTTTTCCAGTTGTTAAATTTAATTTTTGCTTGTAAACCAGTGTGTGTGTTCGATTCTAACACACTCATGATATTATGTCCACCTAATACCATATCGTTTATGTCCTTTTCATGAATATTGTTTGGCCATATTACAACTCTTTCACCTCTGTCGATAGTGGTTGATATTCTTTTAACAATTTCATTGTTGCGCGGCTCGTTATCATAGATCCATACAGGATCATTAACACCCCACTTGCGAACATCAGCGTCTGCACCACACATAGCAATTGAATTGGATACGAACGTTGAATCAAACGGTCCTTCAGTGACGTAAACAGATTGTTTATTGTCAATTTTGTCCAGTCCATAGATCTTCGGTGCACTATCATTAATCATCACGGTAAGATATTTAGGCACAGATTTTTTTTCAATTGCTCTACCCTGAAACCCTATCAAATTACCATCTTGATACAATGGTATTACGATTCTAGGTTCATCCCTACCGATAGTGTCATAGGTTTTTTTATATGAATTACAGAACTCTTTAAATTTGTCAGCATAGTAAAACTTACTTGCATCGAGTTTACGATTCTCTAGATATTTTCTTGCAGAATCAACCTCTGAACAGAGAGGTAAATTGATTTTAGCAACTGTTTTAAAAATTGGTGTTTCAAATTCAAACTTTGGATTTGGAGTATGTCTTCCCTTACCAGTATGACCTTCTTTAAATTTTTCCATGACAAATTGCTTATGCAATCCTACGTCAATCGTTTTCAAGAAATTAGAAAACGACATACTAGCACCACAGTTATGGCACTTGTAATTGGCATTAGTCTTTATTGAATAAAGATATCCCCTCGCAACATTCTTCCTCTTCTGTGAGTCTCCACATAGGGGACAACGGAAGTTGTATAGGTTAGGATTCTTTTGTTTGAATTTTTGAAGTCTAGAAGATATCAAATTGACATACTTACGGTCAACTAGATCCATTACAAGAGTATTATTTGTTTTTTATTATACTCGAATTTGTCTGAGGTGTCAACGCACCTCTTAAAGTCCTTTGTATGATTGGAGAAACCATAAAAATAATTATAGTAAGTGAACCTGCAATTGTCCACATCTTCTTCTCTATATTGCGGAGTCTATCATCTACTTTTCTTATATCTCTTTCACATCCTTTCTTTATATCATTTGTTTCTCTCTTAAGTTCAGCAGATAGATTATCTACCTTCTCAAACAATACTGCATCAATACGATCTTGCTTATCTAACTTCTCATTATGCACAGCAAGAAGTTGACCCATCTTGACAGAGTTGTCCTGTAAGGATTCAACAACTTTTTCGAGTCTTTCTATTATAGCAGCATTGACATTACCTTCAGCCATATCTCTTCATCACTTTCTTCTTTTTCTTTTTATGAACGGGTGGGGAATCTGGGGGTAGACCTGCGACAGCACCAGTAGCAACACTTGTTGCTATTGCATTTTCTCTAAAATATTTTATGATTTTTTCTAATCGTCTGTCCATCAGATCATCTGTAACTCGTTTAAACAATACTCATCTGGTGCAATATCATGAAGTATAGAATGTGGATACTCAGGTACCCTCTTCAAAAACATCAAGAAACTTGTAACACTTGGCCACAGTTCTGGTTCCAGTTTATAAAACAACAGTGGAATAGTTGCCTCATCAAATACATTAAACAAGACAATTAAATGGTTTATGATTAGATGTGTCTTCAACACTCCCGTATTCATGTACCGTTTAAGGAGTCTTTTAACATACTTAAATTTTTTTAAGTCTTCGTCAAAATCTTCCTTTGTAACAGCAGCGGGATTGTCGTAATATTTAATGGCAAATAAAAGGTAGTTATCCTCGTTCAATTCATGAAATTTCATAAATCATCTATTATGCATCGCCAAAGAATGTGTCGTCAGCAGCGTCACCAGCAGAACCATATGCAGCAGATCCAGTACTAATACCAGACATTGCAACTAAAACTTCACTCTTAACTCTTAAGTTACCATCACAGTCGTTGTAAGTTGTAAGACCAACCCAACCACCGTGTGCAACAGAGTATGCAGTAGTTCTAGCAACTCCAACCTCACCTTCATCTACACCATAGATGTTAGCAGCACCCCAATGAGTGTCATGAAGAGTTGACTTAGGTTTTTGTGAAATAGTGTAGTTTGTAGATGCTATTGCAACACCACTTAAATGTTGAGTACTAGCGATTGAACACGTTGTTTGATTAGTAATAGCAGAAATAACTGCTTCACCAAAAGTGTTTCCTACACCGATAGATATTACATCTCCTACAGAAGCAGCGCTAAAAGAAGTTCCAGAACCAGTGACAACCTTGGTTGCATAGTTAACGCTTACAGTACCAGGAGAGAAAATATCATCTGATTTGCCCCATAGTGCCATTGATTTACCCGATAAAAAATTGTTCTAAGATTATTTATAAAAACCAAAAAGAGACCTCCAGATAGGAAGTCTCAATCTTTTACTTATTAAGTAGTGCTTTCTCTAGTGCTTCTACTAGTTGATCATCTACTTTGTTACCTGATTTGGCAGCTGCCTTCTTAAGAAGTGCAATGACAAACTCTTTTAGTTTATCTTCTAGATCCTCAGGGATCTTGTCTACTGCCTTGTTTATTACATTAATAGCAATAGGTAGTAAAAATTTAGTCATAATAATACAGTAATTACTGTAATATATAGCCAGTTTTTTTTACTTTACATACCAGCAGCAGCTGCATTGTTCGCTTGAGTACGTTTTTGTATTCCAGTAACTGCTTGACCCATAGGTGTTTTGGTTGATACTTTATGTGCTTTGTCTTTAGCAAGTTTAGCAAAGTTTTTTACTGTGTCTAGAATACCACCTTCTTCATCAACTTGTTCAACTTCCTCTTTCTTCACTTTCTTATTAGCTAATAATTCATTTGCTTTCTTTGTTGCTGCACCTATTCCACCACCTGCTACTGCACCACCAAGTCCACCTGCTAATGCTGCTGTTAATGGTTTCTTATCCTTTCCCTTTTTAGTAGGATCTAGAACTTCACCAGCTGCTGCACCTGTTGCACCCGCTGCTGCTTTCCGTGCTATAGCATTTTTAAGACCTATTTTTGCTAGTTGTTGTTTACCCAACTCTGTACTTGCAGCAGCAATACCAGTTGCTCCACCTAATGCTGCTCCAAGTACCTCATTAAGATCTTCATGTTCTCTTGATAGTTCATCTCTCCAGTTTGAGAAACTTTCCTTTTTATCATCTTTATCCTTACTCTTTTTCGCTAGTCTATTTGCTAATGCAAGACCGCCCACTGCAGCTGCACCAGCAACACCTGCTTTAACTGGATCTACATTTTTGAGGAACTTAGAAGCTGCTTTGATTGGTTTGTTTGCTTTTTCTGCAGTTTTATTCATAGTCTTTAAAGCACCTGCTTCCAATTTACCAGGTTTATTTTTTCCTGATCTTACATTTGGATTATTAGATGATTCTGGAGGAGGAACAAATTTGTTCCAAGTATTTTGAATAAAATTACCAGTATCTTTGAGTGGCTTTTTAGGTGGTGCTTTCTTTGTTGTATCACCCTCACCCTTCATCGCCTCTCTATTTTTCTTACTAAGACCTCCAAGATTAGCAGTTGTCTCATTAAGGTATTCTACCTCTTCTTTCATTTTTTTCTTCAATGCCTTTTTATCAAACTGTCTGCCAATCTTACCACCAAGTTTAGCACCTGCGATACCACCAACTATTTCACCTGCTGGCAAAGGTCCATCAAGAAGACCAAGAGTAGTTCCTGCAGCAATACCACCTGCTAGAGCACCTCTCTTTTCATACTTACCATCACCAACCATTTTATTTTTGTTGCCCTGTGATGCTTTTGCTTTTGCACCTTGACCTGCTTTCACTGCAGCATCTTGTCCTTTTTGAACTGCTCTACCACCTTTCTTACCACCAACTTTAACACCTTGACGGACTAAAGTTCCTGCACCACCAACCTTTTCATCTAATTGTACCTGTTCTAATTGTACCTCTTCTTTCTTCAAATCCATAATCTTTTCTCCCCTCTTTTTAATATTAGCTTTGACACGTTCAAGTGCAGAAGGTCCTGTGTTTACCTTGCGTAATTTCTTCATTTCTTCAGTTGGTGGGTATGAACTTGCATCTCTCTTATCCTTAGATGGTCTTACCAAACCTCTATCTCTTGCATGATCATATCCTTCCTCATTTACTGAAGATGGTGTGGTGTCAACTGGATTTTTTTTTTCGTCTTCTATTGGATGCTCAATAACTTTACCGTCAGCATCTTTCTCATGATGTTCCTTGTAAGATCCAATAACTTTCTTTTTGTCAGCAGTAGTATAAGGTGCAGCACCTGGTTTACCTGCACTGTACTGACGTTTTCTAGCAGCAATTACATCAGGAGAAGGTTTCTTTGCTTGTCTCTCCTTTGCAGCCTTCATTGCCCTTTCTCTGTTGATTGCATCATTTCTTGCTACGTTAGGGTGTAATGCTTCATCAACTTCTTCACTTGGATCAAATCCCATCTTAAGACCCATTGCTCTCAACTTATTTCTTTTGAGATTCATTCTAGTTCCAACTTCTCTAGAGTCCATGTCTGGTGTTATTTCCTTATCCATAGCACAAGACTTTTCTTTCTTCTCTTCTTCATGTTTCTTTTCAACAAGAGGTTCTACATGCTCAGGATCCCAGTGATCCTTCATTGCCATCTTAGTAGCAGTTGCATACATAACTTCTTTTGCACGAGAACCATAGCGAGATTTCATATCAGCAAAGTTCTTCTTCATCCCTTTGACGATATCTTCTTTCTTATCCATCTCAGCACCAGTCATTTTCTCTTGGAAATCTGAAAGATCAACGACATCTACATCTTCCAATTTAATAACACTTTCACCTAAGTCAGGATTAATCTTTACAGTATTCTTAATACCTTTCTTAGGAGTTACCTTTGGATTGTTGCTAGTGTTACCCATAATCTCGGTAATCTCTTCACTAGGAACATCAAGATCTTCCTTCATCTTACCTCTAATCGCCTTACCAATTGCCTTACGACGATTATGTAAATACTTGTCTGACTTATCTACGTCACCATCATTATCGATATCAGCGTCTGCCTTACCAACTGGATCTAATTTTTTACCTGCTTTTACTTTTGCAGTATACTCTCCCTTCTTCTTCTCTCCTTCATATGGTATACCATGATCAGTAGGATTTACTGACTGAACATTTGGGTTCTGGCGAAGTTCAGACTTCTTAGTTTGATCTGCATATCTAACATAAGACTTACCACTCTTATCTGTAACTCTTACTTTCTCTTTACCATCTTTAATTTCTTCACCAAGAATAGGAGCTCTAAGTTCAGCAAACGCTTGACGGAATGGGTTAGAATTATAAATCTTTGATTCACCAAAGAGTTTTCCTCTCACTGCCTTCTTTTCCATGGCACTCATATTAGTGTTTGACATGTACTGGGAAAATGCCTTATCTAATTCAACGTCTTCTCTTCTTGCTCTATATCTAATATCATAGACTGCTTGCTTAATTTTTTTCTCAGATCCACCACCCTGATCAGCAGATGCTGCAGCAGGAGCAGGAGATGATCCAGCAGGTGCCTTACCTTTATTCTTACGTGGGGGTAGTTCTTCTTGGAGATAGGGGTTTCTTAACTGCCCAAATGCTTCCGAAAATGGATTAGACATAGCTAAATTCAATAATACTTTATTTCTTCTTATTTTTATTTATCCTTGTAAAAGACTTTACTTTTTCAAAAGGCGTCATTCTCTGTACGTATTCCCTATAGGAGTCGGTGCCAACCTCATGAACTTCGTTGATATCCTTGATCCAAGACTTGAACATCATGCCTTCTTTAGTAAGAGCAATAACATAATTTGTACCTTGACGAATGATCCTTCCCATCAAACCATGATTTAAATTTTCAATCAAATCACCAACACCAAAGACGTTTCCAGAAACAAAGTTTTCTCTTAAATTAAAGAAGTCTAACTTAGGTGCAATCTGCCAAAGTGAACTTTCTTCAATACCCATGTTTCTACGAACTGTATTATATAATTCTTTGGTCATCTTTTTATCTAATGGTTTGGGTATACCACTTACAAAGGCATCAAAGTCACCATCGATCGCTGCCTTACGAAGTTTAGATGCCGACATACCCTCAACACCTTCTGCATCAGGGTCTCTTTTACCTGCAGAAATAATATTAATATTTTCAAAATTGTAAAGTTGTCCGTTGTACTTGTTTGCTAAACTTTCAAACTCTGATCTACGATCAGCACCTACAACAATGTTTACTTCACTATGACCATCAGCGTATGCAGACTTGAGAACATCAAAGATTGTACGCATCTTTGTATCATGAATAATATTGTTTGCATGATCAGGAAACATTGCCTTCATGAAAGTAACTTTAGTTTCAGAATCTAAAGGATTTTTCTTGGAATCTTGTGAATGAGATGGATATACTTTATATTCACCATCTGCTGCTGTTTTCTTTATTGTCTTTAATAGTGCTTCATGTCCAACAGTAGGTGGATTGAATCTTCCAAATCCAATAGTTAGAGGACCTTTTGTTGGTTGATCTTCTGCAGGTTCTTCAGGTGCTTGTTGTTGATCATGAGGAATCTTTTGTCCTACAACAGAATCTTTATTTGGAACAGATGGTTCATCTTCACCAGCACCCTTTTTCTTACCAAAGAATTTCAGAGATCCTTTTACAGTTTTTGCTACAAGTTTTCCATTATTATCATACCAATCGCCATGACCATTCCCTTGCAACCCCAGACGTGCTGCCTGTTGAGATGCAGTGCTTGTTGCTTCTTTAATGAAATCAACAAAATTCATTTCTTATCCCAGTTTTTTGCTACTGTAAAATTGTTTCTACTGAACTCAAAACGATCTACAAGTTTGATGGCATGACCATTCTTGATAGCAACAAACCCCTCAGGAGTAGTTACTTTATATCCATTATTGATACGAACAAATGTCCCAATGGATTTTGCACGTTCAAGTCTACGAATAATAAAGTTTTTTGCTTGAGTAATGTTCATGTGAGAAGCAATTGTCATATAAATGCTTCTTTGGTTTTTCTCAATAAACCTGAGACCAAGTGTTTTGATACGTATATATTTATCCTTACCTAATTTACTCTTCTTAGAAGAAACTTCTTTGTCTAGAACAGCAGCATAATACCTAGAGAAGTCATTAACAACAGCAGTCGCACTGTTTAGTTTCTTACCTTCTCTAACATAAGAGTTGAAAAACCTTTTGAATATTGTTGGCATTGCATAGTCTGACTTTTGTATCGCATCTAAAAATATTGATGCTTGCTTCAGGGATCCGCGAGAACGTGAAACTAGCGAAGCAAACTTAGTCCGATCAATAGCGCTAAACCTTGAAGAACCAACAGAATCAGTAAAATTCGCAGAGGGTACAAAAATATCTTTATGATCTTTAATATTCTGTCTGAATCCAAACTTTGCATCCATCGAAGATAGGGAGTCACCACTATATTCCGTATGAAATACGATCCCCAATACCGCCTTGGATACCTTTTTAGAAAGAGAACTACCAACAGGAATGGTATAAGTGATAGTATTAGGAGTGAAACTAATAACTCTGTCTCCGCCGATAGATAATATTTTTTTGTCGTTTGTAAAAAGGAGATCACCTTGGACAACCCCTTTAATATCCAGTTTAGGAAGGTGCCTAAGACATGCTTTAAGTTTAGAAGCAAGTTGCCCAGTATAATAGTTGTCAATGTCACCGTCTGAATAGCATACTTTAGCATTAGTTTTATTGAATACTGACTTGGTGCCTACAAAAAACTTCTGTGTCTCAGGATCTGTTCCACAAATAATCGCAGGCGCACCATCCCACTTGGTAGTGATGTTGACTTCGTTTGGTCGTTGATGAAGAAACTTACCAATATCTTCTAGAAAATCAATAACATCTTTACCACCTTTAGACCCTCTGTTAAGGATCTCATCTTCTATATGCTCTAAGTGGGTATTTTTCATATCCTTATTATAGCAGCATCTATTACCTTTGTACAGGGATAGTGGACACTTTATATAGTGTTACACGAATTGCTTTACTGTTCTTCCGCCAAGTGGATTTATAGTTATTCTAGCACCTTTAATTCCATGATCACTTCTATCTCCTTTATATACCCCTAAAAGTATTGGTTCGTATAAACCTGATATAGGTTGTCCATTTGATTTTGGATTATATGATGAAGTTAATTGATAGTAAGATCCAACTTTTTTTAATTTTACTGGTCCTTGTAATACAAGATCTACATTATTAACTCCAGTACTTCCATTTCCTACATCTTGTCCATAGACTGCCATTTTTTTAAGTTTTGGACTAGTTATTTTTCTACCTACAGTTGTTGCATTTGGCATTCCATCAGGGAACATACCTTTTAAGGTTTTAATAAAATCCTGTGTTTCTTTATGATTATAAATTTGTTTTGCGTTTTGTTGTGATGTACCTGACCATTGTTGAAATCCTTTTGGACTTGTACCATCTTTATGAGATACAAAACCTACTGCTTTCCCTTTAGTATCAACAAAATTAAAGTCAGATTTTAATGTTCCTTTAGTTTTCATAACAGATTTAACTGTATAATTATTCTTTCCAACCTTCACTTTAACGTAATCAAATCCAGTTGAATCCATTATCTCTGTTAATTGTTTATTTAAACTAGAAACTTCTTTATCCTCTGCTACTGTAGTTTGTTGAGTTCTTGTAGTAAACTCAGAAGTCTTACAGAGTTGGTTAAGTCTAACCTTACCTGCTGGTGCATTTCCAATCTTGTTTGACTTGCTTGTTGTTTGTAATAAAATGGTTCCTCTTGGATCTTTTAACCGTTCAAGATCTTTTAAAGAATATTTTGAATATTCTTCATGAAGCTTTACACTTTTTCCACCACCACATTCTACGGTAAATGGTTTACCATTTTTAATTTTTTCTGAGAAAATAGAAAGATTATTTCTTTTAGCAAGTTCTTTTATACTTAGACTAGCCATGATATGACTATGTTGATAAGTGTTCTTCTAATTCTTTAATCAATTTTCTTTTGCTATGTCTTCTATCTAACTCAATACCTACGGTACGTCCATAGTCCTCAAGTTCATTTTTTGACATAGAGTGGAAATCTACAGTTTCTGCTACTGCATCTGCAATTTCTTCTTCTGGTCTAGGTACTTCCTCTACCACAGGAGCAGGTGTAGTTTTTTTACCACCAACTAAATCTGAAAATCTACTCATGATCTTTTAGTATTCTACATCAACTATTTAGCATCATCAGGTAGTGCATCTAACTTCTCTCTCATCTGTTCTATGAGATCTTGTGCCTCTATTAAGTTTTCAATGTCTGCTAGGAATGAACCTATGTGTTTTGCTACGTAAGGTTTCTCACCTCTTGCTGCAAATGCAAGAGCATCTCTTAAGTGTTCTTGTGCTGCTCTTAATGAATCTTCTACTTGTCTAGTTAACATTTTACAAATCTCCTTGTTTACGATTTTCGGAATAGTGGACATCAAACTCTCCACCAGGATAACGTGCTTTGAGTTTTTCTACGTTCATCTCTATGATTTCATCAATAGAAACATCAAGTGCCATACATGCCTGAGCAACATACCACATGATGTCACCTAGTTCACGCTTCAGATGAAACAAGTTTTCTTCAGTTGGTTCTTTGCCCTGAAAAACAATCTTCTTTATAATTTCAGTAAACTCACCTGACTCTGCAGATAATCCTACAGCAGCAGTAATAAATCTATTAGTATCAAAACCTTTTGACTTTAGATTTTTTAGACGATCTTGAAAATGACCATCATGTTTACTCTCGTCAGAAGTGACAGCATTAACAAACTCCAAGTATTTCTCGGTGCTAACACCTTTTTTCTGTTGATCAAATATTTTTACTTCAGGTGGTTTCTCTGGACGTTTGGGTGGTGTTGGTTCAGGAATCCCAATGTTCAAGGGATCATTTCCAAGAACTCTATTTGTGTAACTAGGCATAATTAAAATTTAAGAGATTGAAATTTTTTAGAATGTTTATCATCACTATCTAGTCTGTATGGTTCTTGTGCATTGTAAGTGGTATCGACAATATCATCTTGAGCAGACTGTTCACAATCATACAACCTCATCTTTCCTCTGTCAATACCTACAATAAAACGTTTGTAGATAGTTGGATCATTATATCTATTCTTTAGTTGTTTCACCATTATCTGATTTAGCGCCTCAAGTTCCTCCGTACTAATGAGAGCGAACATAAGATCAGCAGTGGCAGGGAGACCAAAGGATTCTGACGTATCAGTAAGGTCAACATCACTACTACTAAAA
>Ga0209645_1000841_pt1 | contig 15657 bp, 10 predicted proteins | sample ETNvirenome_6_30_FD_184070 | JGI IMG/M metagenome (GOLD analysis project Ga0209645, IMG submission 184070) | Marine viral communities from the Pacific Ocean - ETNP_6_30 (SPAdes) (version 2) | ecosystem: Environmental > Aquatic > Marine > Oceanic | place: Pacific Ocean | collected 2013-06-19
TTCTCAATCTTCCATTACTAAAAGAATTTGACGAAGTGTATGCAGTCCAGTCATCAACATTAAATAAGAATTGACCATTGGTTATCAGTTCTGGTCCAAATCTATCTTCTTTTAAATTTTCGGTAACAGTAACAGTCTTACCAGTTCCGACAATAATCTCACCAGATAAAGAAGCATTAATGCCTTGTCCGAAGTTTAGTTGAGTTTCTTCTTCGATCTGATGATCTGCTCTCAGGAAACCTTCATAACCGGTTTGTGATGAGATACCGGTGACCTTTAGATCTTGACCTTTTACGACACCATCAACATCTAAATTTTCCTGTGGATCGGTGGTATTAATACCAACACCACTATTCTTTGCGGTGAAATCATCAGAGTAACCAAATCTTATTTTTGCCATCTTAGAAACCTCCTAAACCACCGTGAGAATCTGATAATGATGCACCTGACCACCTACCTATAGTTAAGTCTCCAAAATCTATTGCATCTCCCTCTGTTGACATTGTGATGTAATCAATTACATTCAAATTATTATGTCCACCTAAAAATGTTCCACGAGTTTGACTACCAGCACCATTTACTGTAAGTCTGGCAACAGTTAGTTCTCCAAAACGAATGGCATTTCCGGTTGATGCAATTGTAATCATATCTATCTTACTCTGTGCTGATGGCTCACCACCACCAAAAAATCCTCTTGTTGAATTAGAACAACCCCCAGGATTGCCAGTAATACCCGTCAACTCTCCAAATAAAATTGCATCACCTTTTGATGCCATGGTTATATATTCTATTCTTGAAGTTCTAGTTGGAGACGCAAAGGATGGAGATTCTCCTCCGGCAATAATTCCTCTTGTTGAACTAGAGCAACCTGCCAACCATTGTCGTGCAACTGTTGTATCACCAAAATCTAGTGCATTTCCAAGAGTTGCTATTTCTACATAATCTATTGTATCTTGATTAGTTGGAGATCTTCCTGCTGCCCAAAGTCCACGAGTCGATGATGACATTGATGCAGATGTGCCTCTACCATTATACAAATCTCCAAAATCAATTGCATCTCCTGTTGATGCAATGGTTACATAATCAATAGTACTATCGTTACTTGTATCATCAGATCCACCAGATAATCCTCTAGTTGCGGAAGCACACCCTGCTTTTCTTGATTCGGTGATAGTTGCATTACCAAAATTAAGTGCATTTCCAGTAGTGTGTATATTATAATAATCAATTGCCTGTATCTGTGTATTCGATCCACCAGATTCACCACCAGAGAAAACGGCACGACCACTTTGTCCTTGATTGTAAGTGAATTGTTTCCACTCAACACCATTGAAGAACTCAAGTGTATTCAGATCATCATTGAATCTTACGGTTCCTTCGATTGGTGTTTCTTGTCTTTCATTGATTCCACCACAAGGAACAGAAAAGTGTCCGGTGACTGATACTTGTTCCAGTGATCCTGCAGAGACATGTGATGCATGAGTGTGTGGATCCTGTTCACCAATAGTTGTAGAACCAACCATTTCAGTATTATGAATACTGAAAATCTTTCCGTCTTCTACGACAAGATCTTCTGAAAGCGTATTGAAGTTTTGATCATCACCGTGATGGACACCACCAAGTTCTGTAAATCCAGTTTCTCTTTCGTTTACACTATCAAGAGTTCCTGATTTACTTGTCGTTCTTTTGATCGTTGTTGGTTCTGTAATATTTTGATTCTGTGCTACAAAACCACCATAAGATGTCAGTGTCGTTACACCGGTAATATTAAAATCTGCCTTGGCAGAACCGGCAACTTCTAAGAGAGCAGTTGGATTTTCGGTTCCGAAACCTACTTTTTGCCCAGATACATTAAAATCAGAACTAAATCCAACTCTTATCTTTGCCATTTATTGATGTATCTCCATCATAGTATTTAGATTATCAAACGACAATTGATTCAATCTTAGTAATCACCGTGGCAGATGATGCACTACCCATCGTGACTCTAAACTCAACATTGGAACCACTGATTACACCTTCAAATGTTCCTAACATATCTCCGGTTGCAATTGCGGATTCTTCAACGGTCGTGACAGTTGTTCCGTCATGAATAAGAAGATAACGACCAACCTGATATGAAGATCCTTGTGTAATTTGGGCAATAACATATGCAGATCTATAGGTTGCCTTGGCAAATGATCCACATGATGTCGCAGATACTGAAGATACAGAAGTACTGACTTCTTGTGACAAACTCTTTGGTCTTTGTAAATTACCACTTGAATCTATACGAAGTCTTTCTGTGTTAGAACCACCAGTATTTCGAGTGGATATTACAAAACGAGAATCATCGGTTGCAGTATCTCTATGGAATCCCAAAGAACCTACTGTGGTAGAACTATTATTCTGTGCATTTAAATGGAAGAAATAGTCACCATTAGAACCTGCCGCATTGGTTCTTCTAGAAGTAAATTGATTATCACCGGATGTGCCTTTGAATAAGATTTGTCCATTTGATTGTATTTCAATTCTTTCTGTAGGAGTAAATGTATTACCACCAGTCAATGATGCATTGGTAGCAAATACCATCGCACCACCGCCATCATGTCTAATTTGAGCACTACCGGTATGAGTTGCAACCCAATTAGAACCATTCCAATATGCACCACCTGATAATCCAAACTGTCCATTGTTTTCGGACATCAGGAAACCACCAACATCCGCTGCTGTTCCAAAATTAATTTGTGTTTTTGGTGCTATAACAGACAATCCTCTTTGATTATTGGTGGCAGATGTCATCGTCACCTTGCCAGCAGAAGTTATTTGAAGTGTCTCTGTTCCATTTGCTTCAAATATGGTGTTTCCACCATTAGCAGCCATGAATTTTAAATTTGCACTATCTGCTCTTATATGAACACTATCATTTGTTCCGGCAGTTCCACTAGAACCTAAAGTCAAACGAACATCAGCAGCACCAGTTGCTTGTAGTTGTCCATCAGAAGTTATGATGAATTCATCAGCGCCAGCACCATTATAATTTAATCTAAAAGTATTGTCAGTATAAGTATATGCCATCCACTGATTAGTGGAGTTTGTTGCCATCAAACTTGTGGTTCCTTGAACTGTTAGTTTCTGACCTGGATTATTAGTTCCGATACCAATGTTACTTAAGAAATAACCAGAACCATCAGCGTAAATAACCGCATTATTGTTGCTGCTAGTATCAGCGGCTCTGAATGAAAATTGTTGACCTGAAGAGGCAGCTTGTGCATAGAAACCACTATCAGATACGCTTTTTATAATTGACTTCGCTCTGATAGCACCAGCAGCAGTAATGGTACAACCAATACCACTTTGGGGACCAATCTCTATATCACCACCAGAAGTTATACGAAGTGCCTCTGAAGTAGAACTACCTCCCGAACCATTATTATCAGGAACACTAAAAGTCAGATGTCCACCAAAACTATTGGTGGAACCTTCAACTAATTTAATTTCAGCTACAGCATCTGGAGAACCAGAATGAGCATAACCAAATTTTAATACTGCCTCACTAGCAATAGAGGATGAATGAGTAGGAGCATTAATGAATATTGTTGATGCAGTTCCTGTAGTTCCTGCAACCTCTAAATCAGCAGTAGGTGAAGTGGTGTTACCAATGCCAATCTTACCATCAGAAGTTATATGAAGTTGTTCATTATCACCATTAGTATAGAAACCTAAAGAATTTCCATTATGATTATACTGTATTCTACCTTGATTATGACCGGCATCATCACTGAATACCACTCTAGAAGTCTCATTGGTATTAGCAATGATGTCAATCATTGTATGATCAGAACCAGAAGCACCATTTCTTACAGCTAATCCAACTGATGTGTCAAAACCGGTTGTGGTATTAATACCAACCACACCACCAGAAGTTATACGAAGTCTTTCTGTTGGCGATGATGCTCCGTCAGCAGTTACTTTGAAGGCAAGGGCAGTGGGTTTGTCGTCAGTCCCATGGTCTCCATCTGCTTCTGCAAGAATCTCTGCACATTGTTGATAAGTTCCATTACTATCATTACCCCAAACTCTTATGGCTGCAATATCATTTCCAGAACTAATTGATGTATCATTTCGTGCAAGAGTTAAAGTAGATGTGCTGGTATTTACAATTTCAATGTTTGGAGCATTACCACCATCAACTGCTGTGGTGTGCCCTCCTATTAACACTCCACCAGTAGAACTTATACGAAGTCTTTCAGAACTATTAACATCAATACAAAATGCATCATCTCTTGTAGATATGTAAGATTTAGCACTTCCACTTCTAAAAAAACCAATATGAGGACCATCATTTGTCTGTCTATTCAGAGTTAATTGTAAGTCACCCTTTCTTGCAATGTCAATAACCTCTCCATCACGTAGGACTATACCTTCACTATCACTATCACCATTGTTATAAATGGTATCATCAGTTGTGCCCACAAGCACGTTACCACCAGAAGTTATGGAAATGCCGGAATCTGCATTCAAAGTAGTTCCAGGTCTTATGGCATATAACCCACTTGAATCACGATATCCTTGAATGAATTTAGTAGTACCTGTTTCATCAGCATATTCAACAAAAGCCCAATCACCATTATTAAGATTTTGTAATTTAAGTCCTGCACTATCACCAGCAATATGTAAACCAGTTCCAGTAACAACCGATGGGCTAATTGTTCCGATGCCAACCGAACCACTAGAAGTTATACGAAGTCTTTCTGTTGTGCTATTAGTTCCAGTAGCAAATGCTAAAAATCCTTTACCAGCAGAATTATTCTCTACACCAAATCTTACTTCACTTCTATTGTACTCATTACTTCTATTATACTTACCACGAATCGTTGCATATGTTTCATCAGTCGCACCAACATACATTTCAACGAGGTTCGCTGCATTAGATGACTCATCACCTTTACCAATATTAAGAGCACCAGCAGAAGTTATACGAAGTCTTTCTGTTGGTGATGATGCTCCGTCGGATGTTGTGGAAAAAATTAATTTACCAGGATAATCATTAGTTCCATTAGCACCATCCGTTGCACCTATGATTCGTGCATATTCACCCGCATCTGAAGAATCATTATCGTTAAATACTATGATCCCCAAATTATCATCATTTCCTGTATCAGCAGTTGATTTACCATTGCCAAGAGATAAGTAAGCAGCGTTAGTGTTTATTGTATTTCCTCTAACTGCAAATTTAGTATATTGAGCATCAGTGCCAACTGGTGCAGTATCCATACCAATTAATACCCGACCATCAGAATCTATACGAAGTTTTTCTGTTCCACCAGTTTCTGCAGTAATTGTATCGGCAGCAGGAAATCTAATGGCAGTATTAGTATCACCAGTATGAACAATTTTATCGGCAATTGATACATCACCACCAACAGTTAGAGCAGAAAGTGTTCCCACACTTGTCAGTGAAGAACTGACTACATTAGATCCTAAGGTAGTTGCATTAAGAACTTCTGTTTGATTGATTTGATAACCCTTTCCAGAAGCAACATTCAGGTTTTCACTAGATTTGAGTGATGGATTAGTTCCACCATTGTGCTCATAAAGGAATGTCTTGTCACTACCAATTCCTATACCGGCACCATCGGTAAGCAAATCAGTAGTGGCAGTTGTGGCAACACCAACAACGAAATCTGCTAGTTCTAGTGTTGTAGAATTAATTTGAGTTGTAGTTCCATCAACAAATAAGTCACCTTTAATTCTTACAGTACCAGTGTTATCACCAACAGTTGCTGGATCAATAATAATTTCATCAGGACCGGCAATCGTTGCAGTTGTCCCATTTAAAATTTTAACACCGGTAGTAGTGGTTTCTAATCTCTTGAGGTTGTTGTGATACAACTCTACTTGAGCATCAGGCTCAGCATAAAGCATTTTCTCAGTACTACCTGCCTTTCTCAATTCAATAGAAGGTGATGCTCGGAGAATTAAACTACCTGTTCCAGTTTCATCTATATAAGAATTTGAGGTGTCATGATAAATCTGCAAGTCCTGTGAGGCACCGAACTGTAATCTATCATCGGTGGCACTACCACTATCACCAAATTGAATTAGATTTCCATTAGTATCTAATGTTCCACCAAGTTGAGGTGAAGTATCTTCAACTACATTCTTTAAAAATGTACTTGCTAATTTACCATCAGCAATAGAACCTGCCAACTGAGCATTGGTAATGGTTCCAGTAAGACTTGAAGTAGGATATCCTGTCGCATCTTGTAAATCAAATGCCGGTGTTGCATCGGCAGCACCAAGAGATACACTAACACCACCAAAAGAAACACTGGAATTAGATAACTTATCATTGGCAATAGAACCTGCCAACTGAGCATTAGTGATGGTTCCCGAAAGATTAGATGTTTCTAAACCACCACTAAATGTTGTTGCGGTAATAACACCGGCAGTAATACCAGAAGCATTAATAGTTGTGGCAGAACCAACCACTAATGAAGTTGTAATTACAACTTCATTTGGAAGTCCAATTTGGATTTGATTTCCAGATCCGGCAGTTTCTATCTCATTTGATGTTCCAACGACCGATAAAGTTTCAGAATCTAAATCAATACTAAGAGCACCACCAGTATCAGCCTGAAAATCTAAATCCTGAGCAGTAACTTCAGTATCAATATAAGTCTTAATTGCCTTAGCAGATGCCAAAGTATCATCACTAGAAGATACAGAACTTAAATCAGTATCAATACTAGTAATTGCCGTGCCACTAGTAAAAGTAAGATTATCAATAGTTGCATTAGTGGCATCCAGTGTTGCAACGGATGATATACCACTAGCAATATTAACATTAGAAGTAATTAAATCAGGTAATCTATCATCACTAATTGTTCCAGTGGTAATATTGGCACCATTTGCCAAGTTTGTAGCAGTGGTTGCAGTGCCTGTTACATCACCAGTTATATTACCAATAAATGTGGCAGTAATCGTTCCGGCACTAAAGTCACCGGATCCATCACGGGCAACAAGTGTTGATGCGGTATTAGCATTTGTCGCATTACTTGTGACAGTAAATGTCTGAGCACCAGAATTGTTATAAGTTGCCGAACCAGATAATCCAGTACCAGAAGTGGCCAGTGTTAAGGTATTATCAAGTGTTCCAGTAACAATACCAACAACAATACCAGAACTAGTAATTGTTGTGGCAGAACCAACAACTATAGTAGTGGCATCAATATTACCAGTGAATGTGGAAATACCAGAAACTCTTAATGTATCAGTCTCGGTATGACCTGTTATATCAATACCAGTTGATGTAGTTTCAAGTTTTTTATTATCAGCATGATAAAGATCTACTGCACCACCCGAATGTGCATAAAGTCTCTTTGATCCATTTTTATCAATTTGGAAATTATTATTACTACGGATGAATAATAATCCGCTAGTCTGATAATTGATCGCAACATCACCATTAGTTTCGTATATTGCTAGATCATTATCAGTACCAATGTTTAGAATATCATCATCACCAAGACTTACATTGCCTTGATGTTTTGTATTACCAACAAATGTAGATACACCAGAAACATTTAAGTTATCAAGTTCGGTGTGACCATCAACATCTAAGTCAGCATTGAGATCTACATTAGACGCAAATGTCGATACACCAGTAACATTTAAAGTCTCGCTGATGTTAGTAATATCTAATTCAGTACGACCATCAACATCTAAATCACCATTGGCATCAATATTACCAGTGAATGTTGATGCTGCCGAAACAGTAATATCATCAAAGATCGCCTGACCATCTACATCAATAGTACCACTGATTGTTTGATTTCCTGTCAGTGCAAGAAGAGTTCCATTAAAGGTTAGATTTCCACTATCCTCCAACTCACCACCAGTACCGGCAATAACAACTCTATTATCGGTAAGATCTTCTACTTTAAGTGTGTTTACCTGAGCACCGGCATTGATATCAACTAGTCCACCAAAAGTTGATGCTGCCGAAACATTTACATTGTCTAATTCGGTATGCCCATCAACATCCAGATCACCATTGGCATCGATATTATTAGCAAATGTGGCAATACCAGTAACATTTAAAGTTTCACTGATGTTAGTAATATCAAGTTCAGTTCTACCATCAACATCAAGATCGGCATTAATATCTACATTGGAAGCAAAAGTTGATACACCAGATACATTTAAGTTATCAAGTTCAGTATGTCCATCTACATCTAAATCACCATTGGCATCAATGGCACCAGATACTGTTAGTGCTGTAAGTGTACCTAAATTTGTTAATGAAGAGTTGACAACACCCGTTCCTAAAGTTGTCGCACTCAATACTTCAGTTTGATCAACTTGATAAACCTTTCCTGATGCAACATTTAAGTTTTCACTGGACTTTAATGATGGATTAGTTCCACTATTATGTTCATATAAAAATGTATTATCTGGTCCAATCTGAATACCGGCACCATCGGCAAGTGAATCTGAAGTAGCTGTCGTGGCAACACCAACAATAAAATCTGCTAATTCAATCGTCGTTGAATTAATTTGTGTTTGAGTTCCATCAACAAATAAATCGCCTTTTATTCTGACAGTACCTGTATTATCACCAACGACACCAGGATCAATAATTAAATTAGAAGGACCTGCAATCGTTGCAGTCAATCCAATACCATTTGAAATGGATACACCAATACCAATAGTCTGTAACTTAAGTGAATTAGAGTGCTTTAATAATGTAGATCCAGTTACAACTAAATTATTGGCAGTAAGTGCTGTGGATACATTTACATCATCAAGTTCAGTATGTCCATCAACATCCAATCCTGAATTAAGATCTACATCAGAGGCAAATGTAGCAATGCCAACAACATTTAATGTTTCACTGATGTTGGTAATATCAAGTTCAGTTGTACCATCAACATCTAAGTTACCATTGGCATCAATGTTACTGGTAAATGTAGCAGTTTCGGCAACATTAAGAACATCTAATTCAGTTATACCATCTACATCAAGATTACCATTGGCATCAATATTTCCAGTAAATGTAGATATTCCAGAAACATCTAGTGTAGAAAATGTGGCAATACCGGCGGCAGGTCTTGCACCTTTAGCACCAGTATATTTGTATCCTATGAGATATACATTAGTTGTAGTGATTCCAGAGGGAACATTTGTTCCATTAAAGTTAAGAATACCGGAAGAATAATCAAAGAACCATTCATCACTATTTCCAGAACCAGTTGGAGATAATGATACACCACCAGAATCAGGATCTCCCTTATAAACCTGAACGGCATAATCAGCACCAAAAGATGGATCTATCCAATCACCACTAATCGATGCGGACTGATTACCAAAAGTAGATCTGGCAATAAAAGTTCTGTTACCGGCAACGGTATTATCATGAGTTAATTGAAATGCATTGGCAGCAGTATAAATTCCAACATAACTCGTATTACTGGTTGGTGGAGTAGAGGGAACCAGCGTGCTATCTGACCAAATAGATGTACCGGGAACAACTAATGGAGATGGTTTACTTTCTTCTGTCGGAGCTTTTTTAGTTCCACTAATACTTGAGTCTTCTGCTATGCCAGTTTTGGACTGAACATAACCAATCTTTTTTAATAGAAAATCTACCTTTTGTTCTTGTGATGCTGCCACTGTTTTTACCTCCCCTTAAGTTGCCGAGAATGACATTGCCGTTATTGAATCACCGTCATCTAGTCTCCACCTGACTAGAATACGATTATTACTATCGTTTGTTGACGATTCAGTACCAAATGTACAAGTAAATGTACCACTACTTCCTGACATAACTCCACCAGAAGCACATCCAGGGGAAGCATTTCTTGGAGCACCAGAACCTGGTGCTGCCGTAAACATATCTGCCCAACCATTTGTATCACTCAAACCCGTTGTCCAGGTTGAGTTATCTGGCATACAAATTTTACAGGCACCATAAGATCCAGTCACAGATATTCTAAATGCCGAAACGGTAGATCTAATAAGTTCTACTTGGAAATATTGTGCTCCACTTCTACCAGAGGAATAATCGGGACCAACTGGAAGATAACCAGAAGAATAATTTGTTTGATCATGTCTCAATACACCACCCCTCACAATAGATTCATAAGTGGCAGCAGAACCAGAAGCACTCCATGAAGTGAATACCGGTGTCGGATTATCACCCGTAGAACCGGCATTTACTCTAGTGGCATTACCAGATCCAGTTCCAAGCGAAGAAATTAATATATTATCTTCATCAATTTTATTGGTAATTGCAGTTGTTCCCATAAGATTGACATTAGTACTATAGCTTATTCTTTGATTGTTATGACTACCATAAGGAGTTGAAGTATCATAACGAGCAAAATGATTTGATGTTATGGTATCATGAACATTTCTGGGAGTGTTTGCAATCAAACAAGTAACTCCTGTCCCAACACCAAAATTTCTTGTCGGAGGATTTGCACCACCAAATTGAGTATATGTTTTATTTCCAGGATTAGCAAACCCAGAAGTTTGACCATCAGATGTTACAAATGTATGGTCACTGTACATATCGCCCGTTGCATTCTCAACAGTCATTACATAATTAAAATTATTATTGGTTGATTCTGTGTAATGAGCAACACCAGATGAATAAGAAATAATATGACTACTAGAACTTGGTGCAGTAACTGCTCCAAATGAAATTACCGGTGCTCCAACCGTACTTGGATCTTCATACCAATACACAGAACTAGTTGTATTCGATCCATGAGTAATATATGCTTCATTATATCCATCAGGACTTGCCGCATTTATAAGTCTTACATCATAAACTTCATAGAATAGTGATGTAATTCCAACGTTTCTTGCCGAATCTGCAGCATCAGTATTATTAGCAATCTGGACGGCACCAGAAGTTCCGGCATTATTACCGACAGCATATATTCCAAATGAAACATTGAATGTGGTTGTTCCGACCCCAACTGTATTAACATAACCAGTCAGAGTTCCAGAATCACCGGGACCATAATCAGTCAGATAATTTGTTGTAATCGTACTATCAGTATTTCTTGTATATTGAGTTCCGGCAACAGGTGCGGCATCATTGGTATTATTGGATGGAGTAAATCCAGAACAAAGTCTTCCAACTCCTGCAGTACCAGTTAATGAAAGAGAAACTCCACTAATTGTGGTTGGTTGTGGAGGAACTAATTTTCCAAGAATAAAATTTAGTTCATCAATAGAATCTTTTGTCTTATCATCTGCGGTAGGAACATATGCACCTGCTCTAAATGATCCTCCGGTTGGAGTTCCTATAATTTGATCACCATGATAAGTATTTGCCGTAACAACACCGACAGATAACTTGGCAGTATTTGAACTAGTTACGGCATTAGTTGGTATGGTTGTTCCTATGCCAACGTCCCCAGTAGAAGTTATGGCAACTCTAACAGTTCCTGCAGTAATAACTTCTATTACATCTTCATCGGCACCGGCAGAAGATTCTGCTCGAATTAAAGTATCTCCATCAACGTCTTTTACACCACCCAGAGAACCCCAGGCATTACCGGCACCATATCCTTCAAATGTGGATAACTCTGTATTATATCTTATCTGTCCCTGAACACCAGGAAGTCTTTGTGCGGTGGTTCCCTTAGGTATTTGTATAGACCCAGTGCTATCAAATATTACTGAGTTTGTAAATGTAGAAACTCCAGTAACTCTTACAGTTCCATCTACACTTAACTTAATTCCATTAGGAGTATCGGTTCCAATACCGACATCATTTTGATAATATATCGAACCCGCACCAAAATTTTCAGTCCACGGAGTAAGAAGACTGATTGTGGTTCCTATACCGACACCGCCAGTATCTCTTTCGGCAAACAGATAACCTTCATATGTGTTAAGAGCAAGTTCTCCTAACGCCAAATTTTCTAGTGTCGGTCTCTTGCCAGCCTGAGCCGACCTCTTTATCCTAATCTGAGTTGCCATTTACTGGTTCGGTATCTACCAAAAGAAGGCAATATATATTGCCTGTTCTATTTATTTATGAGGCATTGTTACGGCGGTTGCCATAACGATATAAATTGGCAGGAGGTTCTGGTTTCATCCAATCTTTAATTTTTTCGTATCGATCAACATCAAAAAACTCCTGAGAAAGATACCAATCTTCCACAGGAGTATGACCTTTACTTTGATTACAAGAATGGCAGGCACAAAGAACATTCTTCGTGAAGTCAGGACCACCCTTTGATCTTGGTACAATGTGATCTATTGTGAGGTTTCTATCAGACCCACAATAGGCACATTCCCAATCCCACTCTTCCTTTATCTTTGACCTCCATAATCTCTTTGCTTCTGCGGAACTTGTGGTTTGGAGGTTAAAGACATAGGCTTGAGCAGAATTGTAGAGAGGCATAAGAACTTGCGTCTTACACTTATTTAGATTTTGTTCAAATAAAAATTTGAAACTTATGAAATTGCCAGTGGACGTAATTTTTCTAATATAACTCTATAGGCAGGAACAATATCACCCTCATCTTTTCTGAATAAATCTTTATCAAATCTTTCATTAGTTCCAATTTTCCACAATCTCATACTATCGGGACTAATTTCATCGGCAAGTAATAATTCTCCATGAGGTGTATATCCATACTCAACCTTAAAGTCTACCAAATCTATACCAAGAATATAAAACATTTGCCTGAGAGTATTATTAATCAGCAAAGTCATATCAATAAAAGGTTGTGGATCATATCCCATTAGACATACACGATCAGTTGTAAGTAAAGGATCATTTTTAGAATCGTCTTTTAAAAAGAATTCAACAATAGGTGAGGGTAATGGTTGTCCTTCAGATAATGTTGTTTCTCTAACAATAGAACCGGCAGCACGATTTCTACAAATAACTTCTAATGGAACAATATCAACTGCTTTACAAATCATTTTATTAGGTCCAATCATATCAATATAATGATTTGGAATATTATCCTTTGAAAGTTTTTCAAACAAAATAGAAGAAATACTGCAGCAAAGAGATCCTTTACCTATAGGATTATCTTTCTTTTCTCCATTACCTGCAGTTACTTTATCATGATATTCAATAATAACCTGTTCAACATCATCACCAGGATATACTGTTTTTACTTTTCCCTCAATAATTGGTTTTCTTTTTGTAGTCATGTTCATTTAGTTACCTCATCTATACTCCAAACCTTAAATTCATAGTCTTCAATAACTTCATTGGCAAGAAACTTACTGGATAATTTCTTTATTTCCTTATTGGCATCCTCATCGTTTTCTGCCTCAAAATCCATTTCAATTAATTTACCCAATCTCAATTTTGAAATATTAAGATCAGACAATCTACCACATGCTGCTCTGACGGCATTTCCGGCAGAGTCATCAACTGCTGCCCTCAATCTAACATAAACTTTTGCCTTATACTTTTGCATTTTTTAATATCCAACAGGGTTTACAAAGAGAATTTTGCCATCCTTTACCGGGTTCAAGATGTCCTATTTGTGGACATTTGTTTGCCGGTGTCATTTTACCACAACCACTACATTTAGTCTCCCACATCTTCATTTAACTTCTCCAATAATCCAAGACTTCATACCAAAACCTTGAATGTATTCTTGTATGTAGTAGACCACCTCTGGTGGAACAACCAAACAAAACCCAATACCAAGATTAAAAACATTTCTCATTTCTTTTTCTTCTATATCTCCTGCCTCTTCTATCTTATTAAAAATCTCTGGTCTTGGCCAGGACCAATAATCAACATCAACAGTCAGTCCCTTGGGAAGACATCGTGGAAGATTCTCCGGAATACCACCACCAGTAATATGTGCCATACCAAGAATAGGATATTCATCCAAAAGAGATTGTACGAGAGGAGAATAAATTGTAGTTGGTGTCAACAACTCTGGCATCTCTTTATAATAAATTTTATTTCTCCATAGCATATCATTGACAAGGGTATATCCATTACTATGAAGACCACTACTCTCAATACCAACAACATAATCACCGGGTCTTATATTGCTTCCATCAACAATATCATTCTTCTCTACGATACCCGTACAAAATCCTGCCAGATCATAGTCAGTTGCTCTATAGTGCTCTGCGGTTTCACCACCTAAAAGTTGCATTTCTGAAATCTTACAACCTTCAATAATACCATCTACAATCTGTGAGACATTATCATCAAGTGTTTTTGTAGAAACATAATCAAGAAAATATAATGGTTTAGCACCACTACAAATTACATCATTGACACACATTGCAACCAAATCAATTCCAATGGTGGAATAGTCTCTTGCAATTCTTGCAATATTAATTTTAGTTCCTACACCATCGGCACCAGAAACTAAAAAGGGTTTCTCATATCCAGAAGGAATTTCAAACATACCATTGAATCCACCAATGGTGGGAATTTTAGTTTTAAGTTCTTCTACAAACTCTCTTCCCTTTTCAATATCCACACCCGAAGTTTTATAATCCATAAAAAAAGAGGGTCATATAACCCTCAGTATATCATTCATTATTTTGTTTGTAAAGGTCTTCCAATTTTTGTTTTTTATCTCTAAATTGTTGTGAATTCATTCTTGAAACATCAACATACATGACCTCATCACCAGGTTTAGGTGCCTCAGGATGTTTTGGTTTGGGAGGTTCATCCATCATCTTATTGATTGATTGAATATTACTCCACATTAAAGCAAAGGCACCACCGGCAATAATTGCAAAGAAAACGAAGTAAATAAAGACTTCAAATCCATTCATTTAGTAGAGTTCCTCTTCTTTCTCTGCTTCAATGGTTACATCACTAGTTGGATATGCAACGCATGTAAGTACAAATCCTGCTTCGATCTGATCATCATCAAGAAAAGATTGATCACTCTGATCTACTGTACCAGATATAATCTTACCGGCACAGGTGCTACAAGCACCTGCACGACAAGAATAAGGACCGTCTACACCTGCTTCATCAGCAGCATCAAGGACGTATTGATCACTTTCACAGGGAAAGGTGAACTCACCTTCTGAAGTTTTAAAAGTTACAGTGAATGACATGATTTGTTAAGAAACATTGTATCTTATATATTATATCACAGAGCATTACCTCTTGGAAGAACTTCTTCAGGGAATACAAAAGATTCATGTGGTTGGTCTACTGGTGCCATCCATGCTCTCAATCCTTCGTTGAGAAGAACGTTTTTAGTATAGAAAGTTTCAAACTCTGGATCCTCTGCCGCTCTAATCTCCTGAGAAACGAAATCGTAAGCACGAAGATTAAAAGCCAGACCAATGATGCCAATAGAGGCAGTCCAAAGTCCCATAACTGGAACGAATAGCATAAAGAAATGAAGCCAACGTTTGTTGCTGAAAGCAATACCAAAAATCTGAGACCAGAATCGGTTTGCCGTAACCATTGAATAAGTCTCTTCTTCCTGAGTAGAATCAAATGCTTTAAAAGTATTTGCCTGTTCTCCATCTTCATAAAGAGTATTTTCTACAGTCACACCATGAATGGCAGAAAGAAGTGCTCCACCCAGGATACCGGCAACTCCCATCATATGGAAGGGATTGAGCGTCCAATTATGAAAGCCCTGGAGGAAGAGAAGGAAGCGGAAAATCGCCGCGACACCGAAACTCGGCGCA
>Ga0209645_1000842_pt1 | contig 15657 bp, 9 predicted proteins | sample ETNvirenome_6_30_FD_184070 | JGI IMG/M metagenome (GOLD analysis project Ga0209645, IMG submission 184070) | Marine viral communities from the Pacific Ocean - ETNP_6_30 (SPAdes) (version 2) | ecosystem: Environmental > Aquatic > Marine > Oceanic | place: Pacific Ocean | collected 2013-06-19
ACATCTGCTTGGGCAGCAGTGTTTAAAGAGGTGATAACTTTATTGACCTCGGCTTGACTACAGCCTTGCTCAACAGCAGCTTCAATAATCTTTTCTCTTTGAGCTCTTTTCCTTTTTATCTTTCTATCAGATAGGGCATCGCTCTCTGGTCTGGTTAAGAGAGACTGTACATACCCTCTATATGTAATTGTAAGTTCATACTCGTCAGATTCTCCATTTCTTGTAAAATCGTGATCAATTACAGTTAAATCCAAAACATTTGAATTTTGAAGATACCACTCATAAACTTCGGCAGCCTCAACTGCACTTGGAGAAGATGCACCTTGAGGATTTGGATTAGCACGAGCACGATAATATAATCTCATTCTATTGTAGTTTGGAGAGAACTGACTCTTAAAAGTTTTTCCATATCCATCCGCATCTTTATCGTAGAAAGGAAATAATATTAAATCAAAGAGAGAATAATTAACTTCTGGTTCATAATCATAAGACCATGTTTTGCTAAACTCATCAATTGATGATGCTCTGAATTTTACAACTACCTCAACATCATTTCTTGCAGTTGATGGGTTGGTTCCCTCATATGTAATATCAACATGAAAATTTACATTCTGTAGTGCTTTGAATGCCGGAGTAATAGCTTGTGATCCTTCAGCAGGATCTTGTGCTTCAACCATTGCTGGTGCAGGTGTAACAGCACCACCGCCGGACTTACCTGTTCCTTGGAAGATACTGCCTCCACCTGCCGGTTGCTCTAGTGCTACTTCACCAGTGGTAACTTTATTTGAAGAGTTTATTATAGGCAACTCAACAAGCCCACCATTTGAATCACTTCTAATAAATGAAAGCCTAACATCAACAAGAGGCTGACTTAAATATCCAAAAGTATCACCAGATCTGCTAGTATAAAAGTTATTTACATCAGACACGGCAGTTAAATAATTTGTAAAGTGACTTACTGGATCACATCTAAATTTGGCTATCTTGCCGCCATAAGGCAATTGATCAGAATTGGGATTATAATTTAGTGAAACATCGTAATATTCATTTAGCGGCTGTAGCAAATTCAGTAAGACACACTGCTTAGCAACTGCATCGCTTATTTGTTCTGCTTTTGCCTCTTGTTGCTCTGTTAACTCTGGTTCCGTTACATCACCAAGTATTCCAGACAGCCTTGCATTTACTTCTTCTGCACTGGCTGGTCCTATAAATGGATTTTCAAACGGATTGTCAACCAAACCTAAAGTTAGTGATGAAAAGTAATCTCCAGCACCAGCAAGAATCGCATCTAGAAAAGGAACACCTTTAGCAGTATCAATAACTATACTTTCAACCAAAGAGCTATTTTGTCTCATAACATCTTCGTTAGTTTTTACTGATTCGTCGTTTAATTTTTCTTCTATTAAAGCCATCAAAAGTTTGTTTCTACTTTCGAGGCCATCATCTCCCCCAAAGAATGTTGTTTCGGGTTCAACAAATACATCTGCTAATTGTTGCTTATTGAAGTTTGGTGCATTTCCAATTCTTTCTCCATAAATTATTAAACCTTCAGCAACATTAGCAAAATCTCTTGCAAACTCGGATTTTGTAAAACCCGTGCTTGTTAATAATTTTTCGATCACCTCAGTATCGCTAGCATCAGCAACTCTTGCTAATGTACTGACCGTACCTAAGTCCGGTGTGTAATTTGGGTCTCTGAAATTACGTAAGACAGTATCGCCGTAACTACTCATAAATAATCCTATAAAATGTCAAACAAGCTGACTGGTGGTATTAGAACTTCATCTCCAACTTCAAAGTGAGCATCAGTCGGCTTTTGATTAAAATATCCGATGAGCCACCAATATTGGCCGTCGCCATAAAATGTATTAGACAGTCTAATCAGCTTGTCGTTTTTAGTCCATACATGGGTCTGAGTTCTAAAACCAGATCGATCTATTTGATTAAAATATTTAGTCCTAAATTGTTGTATTGATAAAACACCACGATCTCGTAACATTTGTTTGTACAATCTGGTGTTGTTAATTGATGTATATTGATTTAAATATTTAGGCATTTTTTCATTCTTCCGTTGGGTTATCGTATGTTATTCCAAATGGCCATCTAATAGAATCAGAATTAGCATAAAGTTCTTTATTTTCATCATTGATATCTGTAGTTATGATCTTACCCAAATTCGAGCTTGGTGTTCTCGTGCTAAAATCTAATGAAAAAGATTTTGGTAAGAAAAAAGAAGCATACTCAAAAAATCCCATTTCTAAATCTATATCCAAAGAAACAGACATGACCTCAAGGGCCAAACCATTTTGGAGTGTCTCATCTAGCGAGTAAGTGTTTCTCGCACCTGAGTAACTTGGTGCCTTAATGAGATTTGATAATAATACTTTATTTTTGACATCTCCCGACAAAATTACCATTCTAAATAAATATGCCATCTTAGCAGCATTTCTCAGTGCATCATTTACACTATATGAAACTACATTAAGTTTAAAATCAAATTTTATTTCTGCACTGGCACCAAACATCGGTATGGTTATATTAGACTCAGAGCTGTCAAATTCTTTTACTGTTTGTTCTTTTGTGTAGGAAAATGATTCAAGAAAACAAAGAAACTTTAAAACATTAGTATTTTCAGCAACATCGCCTTGTATACTTCCATCATTTGGGCAGATAGAAAAGAACATATTTTTATTTTTTGAGTATTCAGTTGTCGCACCAAGTGTGTAATCGTTCAGGCTTCTATAGCTAAATGCCTTATTGTTTCCAAACAAACTTGTGGGCACATTAAAAGGGAAGCCCTGTGTATCAACATTCTTACCAGTAGTGGTCTCTGGAGCACCAATTGACCTTTCTGTAGCCGCAAGTGCTGATAAATATTCTTGCGATTGGAAGGCATATGCTTTTTGTGTGCCATCGCTTTGGATTTGGAGAGGTGCTATTGTTTGACTTTGGTTTACTGCTGCGGAGTTTTCAAGCACATTGTTATCTTGGAACGGTGTATTTGGAACAGCGATATCAAAACTTATATTAAAAGATTTGAAATAAGTTTGTCCGTTGAATTCAAAAACACCCATTTCTAAATCAGGTGTCATATTTAAATTTTTTACAACACCTCGAAGTCCATATTTTCTAATATTATTAAATGTGTAATCAAATGGCGAGTTAGATCCATATCTTTCAATCATCTTTCCGTTGTTTATTAAATTGTTAAATAGAACATATGATTTTGGAAATCTGTATCCATTTGGATCTGCTGGATTTGTATTTGCTAAATATGGATATGTTATAATTCTTTCTAACTCTGAGAATTTTGCCATATTAGAAATGGCCTCATTTACAGAGTGAGCGGGTACATCGAACGAGATACTATATGAAAACCCAAACTTACTAAGGTAACTTGCTATGTATGGGCTTGTTAAAGCTTTCTGGTCATCTCTGGATATATCAAAGTTCAGCTTAAAGTTTTGCAAGAATGCTTTAAATGTTACAACTCTTTTTGATACTTTATCAGCAAAATCATAATCACAAGCGAAACAAAGGATAGCATCTTTATTCTCAGCATACCTTTCGGATCCATTAGTACCATGGTGTCTAGCGATATTTTGATTAGTTGGAGTGTTGCCAAAGTCTTGAATTTTTATACCATTGTAAGGATATGGCTTAACCCCCTTATTCCAGAAAGCCATTTACTACCCTCCGCCGACCTTAGCCATCTCTGCTCTAACCATCTTTTTTACTTCTCTACCGTCAATATAAACATGCACAATTGGAGCAGGTACTTTAATTTCTGGTATCTTGACCTCAACACTTATGTTCTCGGATGTGAAGCTTGTTAGTGCTGCACCCTTCGCAGAAACCATGGAGGTCTTAGTGCCATCAGTTGTGACAGCAAAGAAGCCATCTTCATCTGTTAATGATTGAATAACACCTAGTGCTGCAACGACAGTCCCTAATCCAGATCCCATCTTCATAAGCCCTTCGCCCATCATATCAAAACCAACACCAATCGCCATGGCAGATATGGCAATCATTGCTAAAACAGGTGCAGCCATTACTAGCAACGGAACAGCGGCCCCGAGAGATGATGCTCCGAGGAGCACACTGGTACCAAAGTATGCAAATGCTCCTCCGACCATTATAAGTTTGGCGGCAAACTCTGGCAGAACAGAGAGGTTATTTATTAATAGAGTCATCAATTCAGTGATAGAATAAACCAACAAAGCAGCAGATGCTGCCACTGCTGCGATAACTAGACCACCAACTACTGCTTGGCCTTTAATTGTATTAAATGCTCTACCCAATGCAACAACACCAGCGGCCATAAAATGAAATGCTGCAACGAACACTGGATTTATTTTCGTGCTCAACACTTGAACCAGTGATACCAATAACAGAACCAATCCCAAAACACCACCAACGGATGCCAGTTTACTTGCGATACCAAGTGCCTGAATACCAGCCGCCAACATGGAGATCATACTAACAACTGGAGCATATAATAGATAACCCGCCAATACAATTCCGAGCAGTGTAAATGCAATTCTTGTTTCATTACTATAATTTATAATTGATATAAAGTTTTGAATTGCTTGTCCTATAACTTCAAAAACAAATCCAAGACCAATAACCAAAGGCTCAAGTGCTACTCCAAGACCCATAACTGCTATTTTAAATTGTTCCATGATTGGGACCATTTTTGCCGTTAAGTCAGCGAGTTGATCTTGCCTCATTGCCGAAGCTTGCATTTCAGAATTGAATTTTGCAAGATCTGCTGGGTTTCTAGCTATATTCAACAATCTTTCTGCCTCGGCTGCATCTTTGGCTCCGATTGATTGAGCGATGTACATTTGTGTATAGCGGTCAAGGTTCTTAAATCCACCCGTTGACATTTGGATTTCCTGAGCCAACATTGATAATCTTTGGTCTGTTGTTGCATTTAGCATATCGATGGTGCTAAGGTTTGTACCTAATACAGCATTTAAGCTACCAACAGCCTCTGCTGCTCCCTTGAAGTCGTCAAACCTTTGAGCCATACTAGCCAAAGATTCAATTGCAATACCAGTGACTTTGGCTTGTGCTTCTAATTCTTTAAATACATTAACTGCACGGTCTCCAAAACCAATAAGATAGCCATTTAAATTTTCAAAATCAGACAATATTTTTGAGGTGCTTATACCAATTCCTGTTCCCGCAAGTGCAAGTTCTCTTGTGAGGTCTGCTGATTGTATCGCTGACATTCCCATTGCTTTAGTAAAGAAGTCCATTGTTTTAGCAGATAGATCTGCTGCTACTCCAGTCTTTGCAAGGAGGGCAGCGGTCTCTCCAAGTCTAGCATTTGTCTCAGTTGCGGCTGGATTAAAAGCGGAGAAATTATTAGCCAAGGATCCCATAGCTTCACCAGCATCATCGATGCTTACACCAGATAGCACACCTGCCTGACTTATGTCTGTCATCACACCTTTAAAATCACCAGCAAAACCAGTTGTTCTTTGGAATTTAGAATTAGCGACATCTAGTGCTAAAGCAACAGCGAGTACAGACTCGGCTACCTTAGAAACAATAGAGGAGAGGATATTAGCAGTGCTAAATGTTGTATTTAGAGAGGCATTTAGTATTTCTGCACCCCTGCCTGATTGTATAAGATTATCATTCATTAGCATGAACTTACCAGCAGTGGTATCACTGAACTTTTGAGCCATGCCTAATTTACCGGCAATGCCCCCAATAAATTTATCTGACTCCTGACTGGCCTCTTTAATTAATTCTTGTTGGGCTCTCTGTTCCGCAAGCAGCTTTAAAGCAGCCTCTTTGTATGATAGATCCTGATTAGCCAGAATGGCAGCCTCTATTGATTTTTCTACTTGCTTTTGTTGTTCAGCAGTAAGAAGTGCTTCAATTTCAAATTCGTTTTGAAGTTTATCAACCTTTTGTGCTATAAGAGTCAAGTCTTGCTCTAACAAGCCTGCTTGAACCCGAAGCTGCTCACTTACATCACCGACGACTCTAGCATCTTGTAATCTAAGCTCTAACAGTTCTTTTTGCTTAGCGATTGCAGTCTCAAGTTTCTCAATCGCCGCAGCCAGTTCCGCTTCTGATGGTATGTCACCGTCTTGTGGCATTTATTATTCCTCGTCAGAGAACGGCCACTTAATGCCGGTCTTGGATTCAAAGTTCTGAACTGCTTGTTGTAGCAAACCTCGTGCTTTGTTTGTCATCGGATGATCATCACCAAATCGAGCATATGCTTCAAGATAATCTTTTTCACGAAGCAAAGCATCGGCATAAGCCTTTACATCTTCAACTTCTCCTCGAATGACAAAGTTGAGTCTGTTTTCCTCTTCCTCTTCTTTTAACGACATGTTCAAAGAGAAATCTTTTCCAAACATTTGCCTAAGAAGAGATTTTGACCATGAGCCAATCATCCTAAGCCAACTCTCATTTAATTGGTTCTTTTTTGTTAAATCTATTACAATCATAGCGGTGTCCTCTTTATAATTAGATCATAAACAAAAATGCTCTCGAAAGAGCATTATCGTTTAGACTTTTTCATTGCCTTTTCATGTTCTTCTTTTTCTTTCTCGTACTCTTTGATTGTCCGATCAAGCCACCACTTACGGAGACCAACAGGAAGATTGTAAAGTTCGATCAAAGACCATGAACCGTAATGCTTGAGAACAAAGAATTGCTCATAAACATTAGCCATGTATTCATCTGTTAGGCCAAAAAAAGTCTGCCCCGAAAGGCACCTCCAGTTCTTGTTGATAATTACAAGACGGACATGTAAAGTCTTCGGTAATTTTAATATCTGGAGAGCACTGTCTATAGGCGGCTCTTAAGAAAATTGAATCTTGTGCTGGTATTTTATCAGCGACATGATTTACAACTTTAGCTTCGCTATAACCATTCACTGAGACAATAAATTTTTTCAATTGATCTGACACATTTTGTTCTGCGACATTATTCTTAGACAATTTTTGAGACTTCTTAATAATCTCAAGTTCATCTTTACCTCGCAATAATCTAAACTCGACCAAGAACTCTGTTACAGGAAGTGTAACCTTAAAGGTTCCATTGTCTGTTGGAGTAATACCATATTCTCCAATTTCAGATCCTTCAAAAACATCTGCCTCATTTAAATCAAAATCATATGGACTGACTTCGGTGCAATTAGGGCATGTGACCTTTGTGCTATAAATATTTCCGTATGCTGATTTTCTAGCCGAAATTAGAATTGCATTGCGGTCTCCGACAAGAAGATCCTGAGCGGCAATGTTCTTGTTACAGATTACAGATTCAATAAGCCTTTCAATAGCAAGACCTTTCTTTAACAGAGATCGAGAAGAAAGTATATCTTCTTCTTTTGCGGTCATGTATTTAATCTCAATCGTCTCTTGATTGTGTAGTGGGTGACCTTGTGGATATCCTCTCCCTCTAGACGGGAGTTCTACATGTTCGGTTGGGGATACAAAATCCAGTGGATTTGGCATTGCCGCAACGGGTTCTGAGCCAGCATCACCGTGGGCTCCAAACCTTTCTTCGTTGTTTCTACTCAATTTTCACCTCGCTGTTTATCTTGAGAAATTTTGGTATTTGTTTGTTACTAGTGGGAGATTGATGTCTAAGTCTGAGTCACTCTTGTGTTCTGCCCAATCGTACATAATATCTAGTGTGCATTCAACTAAATCATCTGAACCGTATTCTAGGCTCCCCCATGAGATATTTGTTATAATTGGATTGATGAGTTCCCACTCTTCGACAGTGTTAGCATCTGGGATAAATGTACCCGTTTGAGTCGCTAAATCATTGTCAGGACTTGGCGAACCAAAGTCTATTTGTTGTATTCTTATGGTTCTATTATTTGCACTAGGACTTTCATCACTGTAATTACTTGGTCCATAAAGGCCATCGCCAAATGAGTTAGCTATTGTTGATGCTTTCTCTGCGGTTGTGATGGGGCTATTTGCTGCACCACGGATTGGCTCTTTTCCCAAACCATGTGTGTCTGTTGTGGGGGAAGCATAGCCTGAGTTCTTAAGCATCTCGTAAAGCATTTGTGATGTATCAAACTGTCCTCCGGTTCCATTCATATCGACAAATACGATTTGAATCGGTTGCCATCTTACGAGGCCCGGATAGTTAAAGTAATGATTCATCAAGCGATATTCTTTTGTTCCTACCTCCACTGCTGGTTTTGTAACAGATTTGACATTAGGAAGAAAAAAGCCCGATCCAAACGAAACGATGAAACGGGACTTTATTTTTGGATGAATATTTGGATTAGTCCAGAAAGACATTTTTAGTTATCATAAAAAGTTTTGTTGTCGGGGATATTTCCAAGTTGGTTTGTGAGTCCAGTTTGAGCTCCATCAGCCGTTGGTCCGATTTCACAAACTGCCCAGTCATAACGAAGTTCGATTTCGATTTCTGTGAGGTCATCGCTTTCGTATGACAATTCACCAAAGTTGACGGCTTTGATAAATGGATTCTTAAGAGTCCACGATTCTGTCACTGCACCTTCAGCATCGATCTGCTCAATTATCATATAGCCGATAGATGCAACCGATTTACCTTTTGACATAGTTATCAAATCAGCAGGTGAGCCGGGGATCTGATATCCAGAGGCAACAACCATAGCATTTGTTTGTGCAACAGCACCGGGTGATACAGGATCAACTAATGTCATTGAAATTGTATCCCACTCAACTCGTCCCGGAAAATAAAAGTTGTGATTAAGATATGAGTGACTTGATTCAGTAATTGTGTATGATGGTTTACCTACTTGCTTGGCAAACCAAACAATGTCTCCACCGTTCAAGCCTTGAAATGTAATTTTAAATCTAAATCCTCTTTTGGGATCTTTCGATTGAGCATTGTATTGTTCGGACCAAAAAGCCATTGAATTAATCTCCTATTATATTAATTATATCGTTATACAAATTCCGCACCAGTATTTGTAACAATTAAGTCTACAACAATGTATTCAATTGCTCTGGTTGGTTTGATGAAGACCTTAGCATAGAGAATGTTTCTATCAATGAGGTCTGCTGTAGTAGTTGTTTCATCAAGAACAACTTTGTAATCAGTTACACCAAAGTTTGCTTTAACTTCAGAAAGAACTTGATCAGCTTGAGACTTGAATGATAACCAAGTCGCATTTACATTTGGCTCAAAGAGAAGTCCACGAGAGATTCTTGATAACTCTCCTTTGAGGTAGATAAGTAATCTTCTAACATTAATTCTATCAAGTGCCGAAGGAGTAGCCTGAAGTGTCTTCTGACCAAATACAACGATACCTTCACCGGGGAACGATGCGATTGGATTAACATTGATTTGATACAATTTATCTCTTTGCTTGGCTGTAAGAACACCGTCAACATTAATTACTCCGGGTCCACCAACTCCACCGAGAGGATTGAGTCCTCCTCTTGTGAAACCAGCAGGAGCAAACCACAGATCTGATTGTCTTTCGGAGTTTGCAAATGCACCGATTGCAGCAACTGATGGAGGAGCCCACAGCTTACCAGAGTCAAAACCAGTGTTTGCTTGGATTTGAACCCATGGATAGAAAGTACAGGCAAAGCTTGAATTAAATTTTCTAGCCTTTACATTTGTAATGACAGTCGATACAACACCGACGGCTCTATTTTCTTGTTCTGTCTCTGGAATATATCCGCCTTCTTGATCAATAACTCCAAGAAGATCTTTTCTACTTTCGCATATTGAGATAACTTTGTCAGTGACTTTGCTTTCCGTGACACCGGGAACCGAGAGAGTATTAGCAATCACTTGCTCACTATCACGAATACTGTCAAGTGCTTTGAACATTGAGTAAAGTGTGTAATTGGTTGAAGTAGTGCTGTTTGATCCATCTCCCAATATTGTGTTTCTGAATGGTTCTTTTTCCGTGATATCCATCCCGTCAAAGCCACCCCATACTGGCATGATAAATTGTTGAACATCATTGTCTAACAAGTCGGCCGCCCCGCTGGTAGCAGTTCTTGATGTTCCTGCTCTTCTAGAACCAGAGGTATATGTTGTGGTTCTAAGGTTTGTATTAACCAATACATCGTCAAGAGTAAAACAGAATGAGTGTTCAAAGTCACCTGCGGTATCGAGAGCATAATTATTGACACCCTCTGCAAGTCTTCTAACATAGTCAACATATCCGTTATCAATCGTGCTAGTAGCAGAAGTCTCCGTTGGTCGAATACCATACATGACTTCAAGTTGATCAGGTGGATTACCTTCAGCACCATTGGCACGGAGGGCTAACTTTGGAAAAACAAATGAGGCAGTGTATGCTGTTGTTGGAACATGTGCGAATGCACCGTGACCAACAGAGGCAGGTACACCCTGTTGTACAAATGCACCAACGAAAGCATCATCTTCTTCATTATTTGTTCCTTCAGGAAAAGCATCAGTAGAACCACTGATGATAGTAAATCCTTTTGGTCTAATTGGACCCAAGAAACCAAATGGTGCTAATCCAGCAGCACTTCCGTCTCTTACGATATTACTAACAACAACTCTAAAGTAGTTTGAAAGATTGGGCTCATCACCACTTACATCATATCTACGAGTGGTCTCGTTCCATGTCTGAACTGTGTCACCAATTCTTTTAACAATATAATTGTCAGATTGAGGATTAAGATCAAGATTTCTAAACTCTTCTAGTATACTTCCACCGATGTCTCTAACTTGTACATCAAATTGAGAGAAAGAGCTTACTGAATTATTAAGTGGCAATGTAATGTTGGTAATAGCAATTAAAGTATTGTTCTGTACATCAGATCCACCATGTAGTGATTCAAAGTAAAAAAGTTTTGTATTGCTTGCAATTGGATCAAATTGACTTGAAGCACCTTGGTCCTGAGCGATTACATCACCAGATCTAGCTTTCTTATGTACCTCAGCATGATCACTCCAGTTAACAGATCCACTCTCAAGAGCATAGAGAACACCATATACATTTCCGTTTGCACCAGTATTAGTAACTGTATCTTCAACGAATCTATCAAATGTTTCACCAAGCCAGTAAGTCTTCTGATTTGATGAACCAACAAGGGTGCTATTTGTTTGCACTGGATTTGTGCTGAATTGATTTCTGATGTATTTAGAATTATCGGAGCGATCAAAGTTGAAAGAAATAGTTTCTAAGTTATCTCCGCTTGAATTAAATACGCCAATTTTAAACTCTTTGCTGGCACCTTGTGAGCTGATAAGACAACCAACAGACGATGTAACATCTGGAACATCACCAGCAATGGTACCAGACAATGTTAAGAAACCACTGTTAGCATAAAATACGGCTGCTAGTGAACCTGTTTGAGCGGTGTTTGCTGCACCTGAATTAATTAAGAAAAGACCGTATGCGGTCGAGTTACTAGCAGCATCTTCATTTGGACTTCCAGCGAGGGTCCATCCGGGGGTTATACCACTAGTTATTGCTTGATTTGGATTCTCATCACCCAAGAGTCTTACAAAAGTTACGGGTGTTGTTTGAGATGCCAAATGGGCTTGGGCTGCAAGAGCAGCATATTGTGGACCCTGAACGAATCCAGCTCTCCAAATGTCATCTGTAGAGCCTGCTGATCCGAGCACAGGTGCTCCAAAGACATCAACAAAATCTTCATAAGATCTAATTCTAACAGGCTGTAATGCAGGTCCACGACGGGCTCTACCAATTAAAATTGGCCCTGCTTCAATGGCTTCCGCAGGAAGGATGGAATTATCAATCTCTCTAATGTTTACACCGGGAGACAAGAAGTCAAACTTAATCATTAAAATATCTCCTATAATTTAATGTTATTCGTAGTAAATAGTTATTCAAATACTCAATAACCCAATCACCTATTAATCATACAAATTTCTTGTCATCACTAATATTTTTAACCAATCTCTCGCCAACGAGTTTAACTTCAACAATATTCTCTTTTGTTACCACTTTTGGCTTTGCATCGTTGACACCTTCACCATGAACATATCCTAATACTTTTACATCAACTTTGGTTGTAAAGAATCTCTCGTCCTCGCCAAAATTGTTAGCATTATTTTCTTGGTTAAAATTTTGTTGAATAAATGCCTCGTATCTAAAGCCATTCTTTTTAAATACAAAGGAGTTGATTTGTCCTGTACCCGCTATGAAGGGCACGAGGAGCTGATTCATCTGTTGCTGATACTCTGTTCTAATATTAATTGAATAATTTATTGATACATATACAGGTATTGGCATATACACTTCTTCATAAACAATTTTTTTAACGGTTGTGTATCCATTGTTTTGAGTAGAGATCGTTGCCGCCGCTATATCATTTTCCATAAACTCAGATGATTTGACAGACTTTATTTTTCTGCCGACGATATATGAGTGATTTTTGTATCCACGAGGACCAGATACTGGGAGCGGGTTGTGTGCTTGATACGATCCCTTGAAAGATGGGTCCTTTGTTATTTCTCCACGATCGATTGTTATCAGTGGTAATTTTAGATGCCCACCTGCATCTCTTAGGGTTACATCATTTTTAATTTGAAATGCTCTTTCGGAAGATAGCCAAGTAACAGGAACTTTCTTAAAGCCTCCGTTTGATGTGACATGAAGATTTAAGATCTCATCAACATATTCATAAAATCCAACATCGATATTTTCAAGTGACGAGCCTTGTATGGCTGATCCATCAGTTTCAACTGCCATCGAATAATCCCTCTCTCGCATCAATACACATGGCTGTTATTTCAAACCTGTGGTCTATTTGTCCAAATAATTGTTTTGGCTCAATGAGTTTAACTATCTCATAAAAATTAGTGCCATACCTTACAAAGTCGCCCTCACGAACAAAAAGGTTTTGATCCTCTGTTAATCTTCTTTTATGAAAGTTGATTGTTATAGATTCTTTCTTGTCCATGCCAATGCTTTCTAAATACGAAGTCTCTGAACCTGCATACTCAACGAGAGCATGCACTCTTACGGGATGTAAAAAACTTTTTTCTATGGCCTCGCCGTATACTGGGTGAAAGTTGGTTCGGTCAATATCAATTGGGAAATATAGGACCTGTTGGCCAATGACTCTCTCGATGATCTCGTCGTTGACTTGCTTGACGAGGTTTCTTTCCTTCTCTCCAAGAAAGAGAGGAGGTGGTGGAGATGCTGGTTTTGACCATTTGTTGTCCGCCATTTATTTATCCTCGTAGCATACGAACTTTCATTCGTTGTTTATTTTCATTTGTATTTCTATCTTTAAATCTCCGAAGAACATTTTTAATGAAGATCTCTCCTCGCTCGGTCTCCAAGGCTTCATTGGCTGTATCACGATTGTCAAACTCTGTCAACCAGACTTCAAGAGCCGCTTCCGATTTCTTTGAATAAACTTCATCGGAACTTGCTTTAAGATTAAGTGGGAACGAGGCAGCAATATTTCCTTCATCCTCAACGACACTTTCTAATGTGGTATATGTATCTTCTTCTCCAACAGTTATCGGGAAAGTGTATGGGCTCAAAGCAGATCTGTCGTCAAGTAGGGTCACATACATAAGCCTTACAAATTCTCTTTTAACTAGGGAGTCTTGATTCAAAGCAAGAATGAATATACCAACATCTTCTGGTGGTAAGCCTGCCTTTATCATCCATTCGGTATCTACATCAGCATAGGATTCAAATTCTACCTCTGGATAATACTCTACATTGGTTCCCTCGTAGTAGTCCATATCAACCATTACAGGTTGCCAATCACCAACACTATTGTCGGGTTCTATATGTTTGTTTAGAATGCGAGTGATTCCAAAATCAGAGTCTGTGCCGTAACTAGATACATTTAAAACCATTTGAGCGATTGCATTAAATCCATCCTCAACATAAGGATCCGTAAAGAGATCAAAACCAAATCCACCATTTCGATTGGAATCACCAACAATTCGTAGTATCTCTCTTACATTGTCCGGTTCCACAATATATAGGTTGATGTCAGCCGCCGCCATTTCCATCTGGAGGTTATTGAATTGGAGTTCAAGGTAAGGAGTATCGAAAGTGGCATTGGAATACATTGGAATTATACTATCAGGATAAACTTGATCGTCATTAAACCAAACGGCAAATGAATCACTATGTGCTTCAAACATATCTGCGATATCACTATAGTTGTCTCTGAGAACCTCGTCAGTAATTGGGACTCTAACATATGCTTCGACATCAATTGAGTCCATATATGGATATTGATCATCGCCGATATATGCATCAGCTTTTACTATGTACCTAGTAGGGCCACCTAAATCATTAACAGCATCCTGAATTATTTCATCTAGATCTTGTTGGGACAAGCCTGTTTGAAATCTATCTTTTAGCTCCCTCTGAAGTGTGATATCGTAGTTAAGATTACCGGGCATTGTTATTTTTGCTGCTGGTATATTGAGAGCACTCGCAAACATGAGAGGCATGTTGTCTCTAACGGTCGCTCCACCATCTTCATAACTTCCACCAAACCTTTCAAAGTTTTCTAGAGGAAAATTTAAATCGCCATCATCAAATCTATCAACACCATCAGAATTAGCGATCTTGTTGATCTCGTCTGTTTGTGCGGCGGCAACAAAATTACGAACATATTTGTTAAATCCAGCAGGTGCTTTACCATATGTCTTTTGATCCGGAACAGCAACTCGTGTTACCTCTCCTGTCTCAGGATCTGTGTATGCTACATTCCTAATCCTTACACGGGCAACGGGTTCAACAAATCCCTCAAATCTATCATCATCAACAAACAACTCTTCATCACCAATTTCATCAAGGGCCTCCTGTGTGGGTTCAAGCTCAACATCTTCAAATGCTTTTGCTGGGACAGCATAGGCGATCATTCCGTTCGCATAAGCCTCGGCGAGAGCACAAATGTTAAACTCGTCAAAGCCTTGTATATCTCCCTTTCTAGAAGGTGGAGAGTGACAGGAGGTAACCTGAACGAAGTCAGACATGCGGAATACATCAACTGGATGTCTTGAGTAGATCACATAAGTGGGCTCAAAAAGTCTGTCAAAGTTAGATTGTATTTGATACATTTCTCTTTCGTCGCTTATCAATTTGGAATAATCTTCTAAGTCTTCTAATAGGTCCTCAGTTCTTGTATTCTCTTTGTTAGCAAGATATTCATAAGTTAAACCAGAACCACGGCCAAAGTAAAGGTTGATACCTGTTCTCATTTTAGCGACCAATGCTCTTGCTGGAAGTCCATATTTCTTGCCGAGTGCTTTTATTCCCTCTCTATACTCATCAGCCAGTTCGCCTGTAATTGTCCCATCTGGTGATTTAGATTGTAATTTATCCCTCAAAGTATTTTGTTCTTCATATGATCTTTTGCTAATGTTTTTCCTCTTTTCAAACATTGAGGATACACCCTTTGAGGTGAAAGCATTCATTTTCTGAATGAGCTTTTGGAGAGTCATCTTTACATATTGAGGGTTTCTAATGTATTGTCCCTCCGATGCTGATGATCCATCATTAGGGTCATATTTAGGATTCGGCTTTACTAGTGTATATTCTTTGTACAGTTCGATAGCCCTATCGCCCTCATGATCTGCAAGATTCCAACCAAACTCACCGAGTCTTTTGATCATTTTTCCAAAAGGGTTCGCATCGCTAAGAGTTCCAAACTCACGAATGATTCGATATTTATCACC
>Ga0209645_1000843_pt1 | contig 15656 bp, 33 predicted proteins | sample ETNvirenome_6_30_FD_184070 | JGI IMG/M metagenome (GOLD analysis project Ga0209645, IMG submission 184070) | Marine viral communities from the Pacific Ocean - ETNP_6_30 (SPAdes) (version 2) | ecosystem: Environmental > Aquatic > Marine > Oceanic | place: Pacific Ocean | collected 2013-06-19
TTTAACTGGTGTCTTTTCGTTCATGTGTTTAACCATCATGGCAAAGACATCCACTTTTTTTGTGTTTTTTTTAGCTTTTTTCATACTTCATTACCCCAAGCATCCCAACCATCAGCTTTTTGTCTAGCAAATAACTCTATTCTTGGAAGATCGCCACACAGCTCCACTATGCGATCTCTAACACAATCTGGTTTTCTTGAATGTTCTCTAATCTTATCTAAAACTACTTGGTGAACTGCTTTTGATACTCTCTTAGGTTTGCCTTTTGTGGCAAGTAAACAAATTTCATTGTTTGATCTTGTCCAACTTCCTAAACCCCAAAATAAACTATCAGCTTTTTTATTTTTCTTAATCCAACTAAATCCACAAGTAGAATATTTAAAACCCCAACTTTCAAGAACTTGAAATGATTTTTCTAATATTGGATAAGTAACCCAAAGAAATAATATACAATTATCATTTGATATTTGTGAAACAGGCAAAGAACAAATTTCATCTATAGTCATGCATTTATAATGCCTAGATTGATTTTTTTTTCCTGACGACCAATATTTCCAAGCTGGATCAGCATAAATAATGTTATATTTTTTGTTTGGTAGTGGTATTTCCATGTTATAAATCAGCTATGCTGGTGTAACTCATTGGTAGAGTACCTTCTTGGTAAGAAGGGAGTAGGATGTTCGATTCATCTCATCAGCACCAGAGCTTTAGAGAATTTTGTTCTGAGTTGAAATCACTCCCTATTGCAATGACACAGACTCGATGGGGGTGGTCAAATTCTAAAAATACTGAAAAATAAGGGTTTTTTTATGATTTATACTACAAAACCCTGGTATATATAGCATAACCTACCAAACACAAGATGTAGTGGTTATAAAAGCTCTAATTTATGGTGTGCTAAAAGTATTGAAAAATAAGGATTTATTTTTGTTGCATAATAGCCATTATGAGAACCACGACGACATACTATATCTAGTGTTTGAGTTTTCTCACGAGGACTTCTGTGCAACTATAGAGCTTTTTTGTAATCCTCTTAACAAACTCAACACTTTCTCTAACAATCCCATCAACAAACATGATTACTTTATAACTATATATCTCTAATTTCACTAAATATTCTGTACAATAAGTACAATTATAACTACTGCTACTGCTACTACAATGGTCTTACCCTTCTTATTAAGGTTATTCCATCTATCTGTTAGTTTTTGTATCATATCTATTATCCCTTCTACTTATCCCATTTAATAGAGAAGCTCTGGTCTTTCATGTTTCCTATCTCTAAACTCTGCCGGTCTCCATACTTCTTCGCAGCTAACTTACTAGCCATCCATTGTTTATGTTTAATGAATGTATCTATAGCTTTAACATTAGCCATATCCATCTTAGTCTCTCCTGATTTCTTTACTGCATCTTTAGCTACCTTGTCTACATCTGCCATAGAGTATTCAATACCATCTTCTTTTGCTTGACTGTATAATTCTCTTAAACCTGTTTTCTTATTTAACCATTGTCTCCATATCTCCCAAGATACATCAACTGTTTTTAATGCTTCTCTAATGGATTTACCTACTGCTAGTTCTTGTAAGACAGTATCTACTAGTTCTTTTGTATATTTTGTATGTGCTGCCATTTAATGTATTGTTTTGTTTGTATATCCTAATTCTGTAAAGCTCTTATGATCTTTGAATACTGTAATAAAATCTTGTGCTTGTTCGTTTGTATCAAAGTTTGCGAACCTGATTAATACTATTGGTTTACCTTCTTCATTAGCCAGGAAGATAGTCGTCATTAGGTCTGAGTCTGACAATTCTAGTGTAGATAGCTGAGTAAACTCTGTCGGTAATATGTTTTTTCCCTTTTGTTTTTGCTTTGATTTTTTCATGTAATTTCATTATGTAATCAGGATTAAGTTTCAGATAACTGCATATAGTCTTAAAATCCTCTGTACCTAACCATTCTCTAGCTTCTTTTATTATTTTCCATTCTGATATGTCAAAGTTTGGATGAGTAAGACCTACACTATCGCATAAACCTCTAACCAATGTGTTAAGCCAGAGTTGTTCCTCTGGTTTCATTGTTATAATTCCTTGAAATTTGTATGGATTTTTTCCATACCTATGGATCTTATTAAATAATATATATTAACTATTCAATAATCTAAATGGGCATAAATAGGCATATTTACATTCCCCAATGACTAATTAATAGATCAAGTGCATCTCTATATTGATCCATTCTTTTATGAGTAGCAGCTTTATTATCTATAATTACATCCCAGACCAATGATTGATGTTGTACTGTTGCCTTCATAGCTTCATTAAACTCTTGTTCATAATCTATTTTAAGGATGTTAAAGAACTCTGCACCATCTGGAATACCAGCTAATCTATTAAAGTTAAAGGTACAACTTTTCATTTTAGAACTAATTATCCCTAAATACTCTAGCTTTTGACCAGCTACATACCTGGTTGCATTTCTTTTAGCATCAGTTGGATCTAATTGATGCCTGGCATAATAGCTCTCATGGACTGAATTAATCTTTTTAGCAATGTGTTTATTACCAATAACCATTTCGGCCATATCTGGTAATCTATATATCTTACCATTTTCACGAACAAGAGCTTGGCCACCATAGTCTATCTCTTGGACTTGTGAGACTTCTTTTGGTTTAGTTCGTTGCTGTTTTTTTTTCTTCTTTTTTGCCAAAATAATCCTCTGCTTTTATTGATGTTCCATCTTTTTTATATATCCAGTCCATCATTCCCCAAGACTCTTTAGACATAAAAAATAAAAGATCATCTTTTTCTTCAACAAAGTTTGCAGTAATGCCATGTTTCTTTTTAAAACTATCAAGATTAAATACTTCTTCATCATTGTATCGTTCCTGAGATAACCAAGTGCTGAAGTGTGGTATATATATTTGGTTTTCAGTATTGCGACATAGCTCGTTAAACTTATCAATGATAACTTCTGCTTTTATAGTTTCTGGAAGAACTTTAAATCTATCATAAGCTCTTTTCTTACTACCTCGTCTGACCAACAACGCATCCCATATATTATTAAAAGAATTAGAAACAGATACAGAATCAAAATCAGAATCTTTGATAGAGGTTTGCTTCGCTTTTGCTAGACCACCTTTACGACCAGCTTCAGCTCTATGATTAATTTTTTCTACTGTTCTTCTATAATCTTCAAGTTGTCTTTCGTTATGCCATTTATTATCTATAAGTTTAAACTTCTCTATTAATACAGTATTAATATCTGTCTTTAATGATTCAACAGTATCTTGATTATTACTATAGACATTAACAATAGTACAAAGTTGTTCAAAATTATTAGGTAATCCATCACCATTCCTGACTCCAGCATGGCACATTAGTGTAATGTAAATGCCTTTTTGTTGATGCGTAAAGTGTGCTGTACCTGTTAAAAAATCTTGATAGTAAAAGTCAAAATATGGTAATTTCATTTTTTCAATCATCAAGCCACCCTTCTGTTCTTAAGATTTTTATATCTCTCGCTAACCCTGGGGTAAAATCTATGTATAGTTTTCTTTTTAAATTTTTTAAGTATCTCTGACAGTTGCTGCTGCTTTTGATACCTAACCCAAGCTGTATTTCTGTATAACTTGGTGAGAATTTCTGAGTGTTTTGGTAATGGTGTATAAACCTCAATATTTTTTTCTCTAAGTCTTTTAAGTCTTTCTGAGACTTCAGTAATTCTTGACAATTTTGGCAAAGGATCTCTAAAACCATTGACTCTCAATAGTTTTTGCCATATTTGTTCCTCAAAATTTACCCAAGTTGTTTTATTTTCCTTACATATTTCAACATATTTCTTATGTTGATCTAATATTAACAATAGTAATTTTTTTTCATAAATCAAATTATTCTTCATTTCTATAAAAATAAATTTTAATTATAATTTTTTTTTTAGTATTTTAATAGAGCTAATAATTGTAAACATTTTAGTTGATTTTATCAAATTAATGAAATAGTTTGTCATTTATGGCAAATATTCGTCTGACTACTTTTAAGATTTTTCATAGTCAAATCCTTTTAAACAAATGTTATCCCTCCGATGTAAATGTAAGGGTGGAGTATTTGCCATACTTAAAACATGGCACATACAGTTTATAAAAATATAGAAAATAAAAAGATACCTAGTGTTACTACAATATTAGGTCGTTTTAAAGACTCTGGTGCATTAATTAGATGGAGTAATGCAGAGGGTTTAAAAGGAAATAAATACGATGATGTAATGAAGAAGCACCAGGATATTGGTACTTCACTTCACGAGTTAGCTGAGATGCACATTCTCGATCAGTATTATGAACTTCCTAAAGATGAAACTCTTGTTTGCTTTAATAAATTTCTAACTTGGTGGGAAGAATCTGATTATAAAATTAATTGGACTGAGAAAAGTTTAACATCTGATCTTTATCAATATGGTGGTACAGCAGATGTACTAGTAAATGATGACACTATAATAGACTTTAAAACATCTAAAAATTTTTACCCAGACTATTTAGTTCAGGGTTCTGCATATATGCAACTTATTGAAGAAGTTGATAAAAGAAAAATTAAAAAATTTATACTAGCTAGATTCCCAAAATCAGGTGATAATTTTGAAATTAGGGAATTTAACAGAGAACAATTAGATCAAGCATTTGAATATTTTAAAACACTAAGAACAGCTTTCGATCAAAATAAAGAACTCAATAAAATAGTAAGGAGTAAAAAATGAATAGACAAAAACTTACCATGCAAGAATATAAAAAAGAGTGGTATCAAAAAAATAAAGAAAGAACTAAAGAGAAAAAAAAAGAAAATGCAAAAAAATGGTATCAGTTGAATAAAGAAAAAATATTAGAAAAACAAAGATTATATTATCTAAGCAATAAAGAAGCTATTGATAAAAGACAAAGAGAAAAATATTGGGAAAATCACACTAAATCATTAGAAAAAGGTAGAAGAAACTATCATAAACATAAACAAAGGTCTTTGGCATATCAGAGAAAATATAGAAATAAAAAATGGCAAGAAGATCCTTACTATAGATTAAAAACATTACTCAGAAGTAGAATAAATACAGCAGTAAGAGATGTTGCTAAATCAGAAAAGACACTAAATCTTTTAGGAGTAAATGATTTTGAAAATGTAAAAAAATATTTATCAAAAAAATTTAAAGATGGAATGTCTTGGGATAATTATGGTGAATGGCATATTGACCATATTGTTCCATGTGCAAGTTTTGATTTATCAAAAAAATCAGAGCAAAAAAAATGTTTTCATTATACAAACCTACAACCACTTTGGGCAAAAGATAATCTGTCAAAAGGTTGTAAATTATATTGGTAAGGAGAAGAAAAATGAGTGAAATAGAACAATGTCCTAAGACTATTGCTACTGCAATTCATGGCATCATGTCGGACATAAAAACACTACAAAAGGATAGCGATAATAAGTTTCAAAATTATAGCTATGTTGATGTAGATAGCTTTCTAAAGGCAATTAATCCTTTATGTGCAAAACATGGATTAAGTATCTTTATGAATGAAAAGGATTGCAAGATTATTGGTGACACAAAAAAATGGGTACACATTCTTTATGAATTTATTTTAGTACATAAAGATGGCGATACCTGGAGTGAAGGAATCAATAAAAATATGTTTGTGCAAATGAATGGTGGCCAATCATTAGGTGCTAGTCAATCATATTCATTAAAACAATTTATGAGGCAGCTATTCCTTATACCAACCGGTGATAAGGATGATTTAGATGGCCATGAACAAAACTTTCAACCAAAAAAAAAGGAGCATAGAGGATGAGTGATGACAAAGAATTTATTGATGGTTTTTTTGCAAAAGAACCAAAGAGAGATTTTATCAAGTGTTCAATATCAATAAAAAAAGATGACTTTACTAATTGGTATAAGAAACAACTTCAAAATAAAGAAGATGATTGGATTAATATTGATGTCAAAGAAGGTAAGTCTGGTAAATGGTACGCTTCCCTAAACACCTGGCGACCAGAAAAACCATCTGAACCTAAAAATAATGATGAATTAAAATCTTTAGGTGACTCAATCCCAGAGGACATTCCTTTTTAATGTTTGAATCTGTACTTCTCATAATAATAACTTTCCTATTGCTCATTAATCTTTTTATGGTTTGGGCGATAGGTTCAATCGTTAATCAAATTAAGGAGCAACAATGAAGAAAATAAACATATCACATATCGAAAAGCATTTGTTTAATGAAAATAAATATGGGTGGGATAGAAATCAATATCCCTTAGTTCAAATTAAAGATGTCAAAGTATTGGAGGTGTTGAATGCAAAACCACACGAAAGTCTGGCTAGAGTTCTTCAATATAAAAGACACAAGTGAGTGTTCTTGTGTTTATTGTGGTGGACAAGCAACTTCTTTACATCACTTAAAACCTCGTGGAATGGGTGGTTCAAAGTTTAAATCAAAAGATTATGTGGAAAATCTCGCCCCTCTGTAATGAACACCATGTCAAAGCTGAACACAATCCAAAATTTAATGCAGAAATTAAATGTTTGGTGCTTGATATGGTGAAAGAGAAAGTGAGGATTGATGGAAAGTTTTGATCCTAATAAAATTGCTGATGCAAAAATGACTGCCATAAAAGAATATAGGGCAGCTAAAAGAGAGAGAGATAGAACTGAAAGACTATTAGACTATCAACTCGATCAAACATTCATTCAACTTAAATTTAATGAATTAAAAATGTCTATTGAAGATCGTAAGGCAAGAGCAAGAACTGATGAAACTGTTATTACTTTGAGAGTGGAATTAGAAAAAGCTCAAGAAAACATGGATGATAAGTATGCAGAACTTGAGAGAGTCATCACTAAAATAGAGTTTATGTTAGATGCGAATGCAACTAATAGACAAGAGATGAGACTTGGATCTGTAGTAACATGAAATATCCCACAAGAAGAATTGGTCGATTATGGCAAGGCAAGGCTTCCATAAAAGATTATGAAATAGAAAAAGCCATTGAAAAAGGTGGCATGATTTTAAAGAGATTAGATAACAATGAGCAAATGTTCCTAGATGTCGATCAACTTAAATCAGCATTATTAACCAAAACATCAAGGAGTTTTCCACCAAGATTTAAAGGTGAGTCTGAATTTAGACTTTGTAATATATTTTGGAAATCGCAAGAGAATACAAACCAGGAGAAGTTATTATGAAAGATGTAGTAAAGTTATATAGCATCAAAGATTTTTACGATAAGTTTCCAGTAAAAAACTATAGAGCTTTTAAATACCAACTGAAAAAGTTACAAGAACAGAATCCGAAAGATCCTCTCTTGAAACAAGTTTTTTTTAATGAAAGTGATGTAAATAAATTGTTTGATAAGTTTAGGACACTAAAAAGCTAGTAAATTCAATGATTTTTAACCATAAATTGTTGTTGTATATTTTTGTTTTTTTTTGTAAATTTTAGTTATGTTAAATATTAAGGAGAGACTATGACTAAATTAGATAAAAAAAGTAGTTCTGAATTAAGAGAATATTGGGGTAAAAAAGCTAGTGATTTTCTTGTTGGTAAGAAAATTGTTGCAGTTTATTACCATAATAAAGAACAAAACGAAGAACTTTTTGGTGAAGATGATTATCAATCAAATATAAGAATAGTTTTTGATGATGGTCATTGGATTACTGCAAGTCAAGATGATGAAGGTAATGGAAGTGGTGTTATATTTACCACTTTTGATGATTGTGATAAAGATGTAAATTTAAGTGTAATTCCATCTATAGGATTGGATGAATAATGACTAAAATATATTTTCATATTAAACTTGTGGATGGTTCTACAAAAATACTAGACCAAGAGACTTACAATAAAATTAAAAAAGATGGTGTCTTGGTATTTACTCATATTAAACAATGGGTAATAAGGGAGGTTGCGTAATGATTGAATCCATAACTTTAGAAAATACAAATCATCTCTTTTTATGTTCTTGGAATGGAACAAATTGTGTTCAAATACATACAAAAGATACTTTAAAAAAGGAATATGAAGGTACAAACTTATTTGATGATAATGATTGGTATATTCCTAATTATGATGGTTTATATTCTATAAATGATGTAATGAATGAATTAATCAAAAATCAAGATACAACCTCTATAGTTAGTAAAAATAATATGACAATTCAATATATTAAAGAAAAAGAGGTTGCGTAATGTTCATTTGTGTTATTGAAGATACTCCAGAATTTAATAGAAGGATTATCAAGTCTTATATTCCTAGAAAAAAACACAATATTTGGATTTTAAGGCGACTTAGTCCATTATTTTTTCCATTTATTTAGCTTTACAGGGGGGTTTTAATAACCCCCTAGTGTCTTTCTATGGGGTTAATTTTTTAGTTATGCAAAATTTCTTAACAATCCTGATTGTATGTTTGAAGAATATAAATCTTTAAAGTTTTTTAATTGATTAATTCTATCAGATTCAGAATTATATTTATAAATTCTGTCAATACCATTTTCTTTTAATATTTGTATTGTTTCATTTGAAGTATTATAAGGAACAATAGCACCTTTAAACTCATTTATACCAACAGCTCTGTTTGGTTTTATTTCAAAATATTCTGTAGGAGCATTTGCTAATTTTTTGAAAAATTCTTTTGTCATTACTATAGTTTCTTCACTAGCATTAGGATAAAATTCTTCAAATGAACTATCTATTGAGTATTTTTTATCACTAAATATACTAATAAAATTATCTCCATAAGTGTCCATCGATGCTCTATCAGGGTGTTCTTCAGCTAGTCTTGTTATAATTTTATCTAAATCATCATAAAGTTCTGTTCTATTATCATTAAATTCTTGTGTGTTTACTATTTTATCTCTTGATGATTTTACTTCTTCAATATTTTTAAATTTACCTCTCATTGTAGAAGCTAAATTTCCTAGTGAAGTTGATCCAAATCCTTCTTCTTGACCAGACTTTGTACTCATAGCATTTAAAACATTATCTAAATTATGATCTTTATATTTCAACCTTCCCATAGGAGTTCTTCCAACTATAATCTTTTCTTGACCTTCAACACCTATCTTATTGGCTAAATTATTTTCCCATACTTTGTATTCATTATTTAATTCTGGTGTGAAAACTTCGTCTAATGCTCTTTTATATTCATATTTATCTTTATAATTTGTAAATTCTGGTAATAATCCTTTTTCTTTTAAAAATGTCATTTCAAGCATAGTCTTATCTAAATTAGTAATACCTTTTTCAATTATTTGATTATACAAATTTCCAGAATAAAATATGTCTTGGTTAGAGCCATCTTCAAATTTGTAATTACCTATTTCTTTAGCATCATATCTAATGTCATTCACATCAAAAGTGTCTGAAAAATATTTTATTATTTTATTCATTTCATCATCTGAATATAAAGTTCTGACTATTGGGTATCTTTGAGTATAAGCATCTCCTTTATAAACAAGGTTATCTCTTGATGGGTTCATCATTGAAGGATCGCCAATTAAAGTAATTTCTCCAAATTTCATTTCATCAATATTTTCTTTTGCTATTGCCAAACTAGGTTTTGGTATGCCACCTAATTTATTGTAATTCTGTATAGCACTTTCACCTGTATTATGAATAACAAACATTCCTTCACCTTCGGGATATTCGTTTTTATTTTCTTGAGATGTATATATATAATCTGAAAGTAATGAAGGTGGTAATTCTTTTGTTATATTACTAGAGTCTATATTTTCTGCTTCTGGAGTTGATAACAATCCACTAGGTTTATAACCTTCAGTAGTTATTAAAGGTTCTATGTTATTATTAGTTGGTAATGTAATATTCTTACCTAGCTCTCTGTTAAATTCTGCTTGTTTTTCAATATCATCAGCATCAGGAGCAAACACTTGACCTGATGGAGTATCTTTTAAGTTTAATGTTGGCGATCCCAATAACAAATTTAAACCTGAGCTAAGTAAACCTTTGTTATTAATAAAATTATCAATAATACTTTGAGAAACTCCTGGTTGTGATAAATATTGTGTTGCAGCAGTTCCTAGTAATCCTGAACTAATAATAGCTGGAGCTATATAAGGTGCTGCTAATAATCCTGGCATATAAATTTTCTTTCTATAAGGTTAATTCTTTAACTTCTAGTACACATTTGTTTAAAATTAATTGAAGTGTTCCTTCATTGCCATCTACATATTCACCATTCTCTAATGAGTAACTAGAATATAAAATAGTTTTATCTTTAGTCTTTTTATATAACCATCCTACAGAATAACAGATTGGCATAGATTTTTTTTCATAAGACTTTGCCTCTACCCAGCCAGAGTCACATAGACCACTATCGATCCATTTAACTATGACTAATTTGTTCATTATGTTTTCTTTTTATTCTTCTTTTTTTTCTTCTTTTTTGGTGGTCTGCCGACTTTTGATCCGTATGTTCCTTTTCCGTATGGCATTATTCTTCTCCTAATGATCCTAATTTAACTTGTTCTTGTTTTTCTAATTGATCTTTAAGTGATTGATTTTGTGACGAAGCATAATCAGCTTTTGCTTTTTGAAGTGCAATCACATCATCTACTGTTATCTTTAGTTTTTCTTCTCTAAGTTGAGCATTTTTTTCTGCCCAATTATCGAGTCTTTCATTTAGAAACTTAATATGGAAATCTTTTTCTTCGTTGTCTTTTTTGACTTCTCTTAGTTCTTTTTTAGTTTTGCGTAGCAATGCTTCTACTTCTTTGACTGTACTCATTTAGATACCCCTGACTTTTTTTCGTAAGTTCTTAATGCTCCCATACCTAAAAGTGCCATAACTAAAGGCATCAAAGTACCCATATCGAGTTCAGGTAAAGGTGCAGTCTCTAAACTAAATGTTGCAATAACAAACATTAAGAATTGTTTTAAAACATATTCCCAAAATATAGCTAATGCACATGACATACCTATTAATGGTCGCCATGATCTTTGCAACATACCTGATAAACCACCAGCTACTGACTTAGCATCAGCAAGGTTAATATCAGATTGTGCTTTGTTTATCTGTGCTTCAATTTCTTTTAATTTAATTTTAGCTTGTGCTTTTTCATCTTCAGAAGTGTGAAGTGAATCTATTATTCCACCAACATTTTTTACAAGATCGCCACCTAATAATTTGCTTAACATATCAAGTCTCCTCTATCATTTTTGCAAGTGGTTCATATCTCGAAGTCAAAGTCCTATAGAGCTTTGAATTTCTTAATTCTGAGGCCATCAATTTCCACTTTCCATCTTTCATTGCTTGTCGCATCTTGACGAATTGAAATAATTTAGGCTCTCCAATGTTATATGCACATTCAATTATAAAATCTTTTATTGTATGAGGAACTTCACAATCACCGATATATCGTTCTGCTGCATGAAGATAGACAAGAAAGTCTTTTTCAAACTGTTGTTCTAATACTTCTTTTGAATATTCAACTCCAGGTTCATAAGGATCACCATCGATACACTTATGTCCATACCCAATCGTCATAAAATCTTCTTTAATGGTTTCACCATTTGCTCCTTTATACTCTAGGAAGTACCCAGTTGCAGAGAAACCTTCTGAAATCTTAATCTTTTCTTTTACTTCTTCGTACATTCTAACTCCTTTAATCGTTCATAAGAAATTTCTGTAATGTCTTTTAATAAAACATGGATGTTACCAATATCTATTTCTGTTATTTCGCCTGGTTTAATATCTTCATATTCCTTTTTTGTAAGGCTCATATAAAGTTTGCCAGATTGATAAACTATTCTCATATTTTTTTATTCCACCTATTTCCTCTTTTAAGAACCATTGGTATAAGTTGAGGAACTCCATCAAGAATAATTAAAGTTCCAAGAACCGGTCTTTTGATGTTTACTCTTGAATATGCAAAAGCTAGGGAGTCTTTATCTATAAGACACCCAATAGTAGCACCCCATCTAAGAGCTTCAGGTGAACTAAAAAATTTAAGTTCATACCTAGAGTGGTAGTGAGACTGGATATATCCAGAATAATTTAATGCTTGTGCTGACTTTAAACAATCAGCATTCATATTATGCGTAAAATAATAACTACCAAATTTATCTTTGATAATTAATTTATCATGCCATTTCCATTTTTTAGGATTTACACCGAGTATATCAGCATAATCTTTTATGGCTTGTTTTGGAAACCCATAAGTTTTTCTTTTGCGATAAACCATTGATCCATGATTAGAATGCAATAAATCCATATTAGGAAATATTTTTTCTAATCTTTTTATATGTTTTTGTGCAAGTTCTAATTCTTTTGATGCACTTGGTAAATCTGGATCTGATTCATGGTACGACAAAGCTGAATAATCAATTTCATCGCCCAACATCACGACTCTATCAAATTTATATTTTTTATTTATTGCTTTTAAAAAAGATAAGTGGTCTTGATGTGCAAAAGGATAATGGGTGTCACTTATACAGAGTATATTTGACATCTTACTCCTTATATATCTGTCACCTCTTTTGTTGTGCAGAATGTAGTTAAATAAACATTAGGTAATTCCATATATTTACGAGCCAACTTCTCTGATGCCTCTCTGCATTCTTCTCTAGTATTGTAAGAGGTGTCATAAACAATACTAGATGCACAAGTTTTATCTAAAGGCAATGTGGGATTTTGCACACATAACCAAAAGATTAAAAAAATTTTCATATTTAATTTCCATTAAGGTACTTTTCAATCCATATAATCTTTTCTTTAATAACAGCTATATCTTGTTGCATTTCAGATATTACATCTGCTTTTTTTTCTACAGCTTCAAGACGACTACTCCACATTCCCCAAGTCATTGCTAGAGAAACAATAATAACTAAGTATGGTAATATGGTTTTTAAATCTATATTCATTTTGTTTTTGCTGACATTCCTGATAATGGGTTATTCAGAGCTTTATCTATATTTAATTGTAGTTCTTCTTCTATAATTTTAAGTTCATTTAAAACTTCTCTTGTGTCTGCTTTTTGTCTATCTTCCACATCATTAACAATTTCTGTAATATGTCTAATATCATTATTCATTTGACGCAAATCTGCTTTCATATCTGAACGCATATCTCTGGCCACATCTGATATTATAGTTATTTCCTGGAGTATCATTTCTACTTCTGATTTTAATACTGCAAGTTGTTCGTCATAATGAGAGAGGTCTGGACTTATATAGTTCGAAACAGCAGTTTTGAGTTCTAGATAATCGTCTATAAATTTATAAAGTGACCAACCACCACCAGATATTGTTCCGATTAATGATAGAATAATAAAAAATTTACCACCACTAAACTTCATACCTTGATATTCAATACTGGCCATTAATTAAATCCTCCATAGTTTGATTTTGTGCTGATTGAAATAAAAATCCAAACTGATCTTCTAAACTTTTATCAAGATATTCGTTTATATTATTGTCTTGAATTATTGATTGTGTATCAAAAAAACTTTTAGTATCACCTAATATTTGCATAACAATTAAAGTTTTAATTTGTGCTGCATCATCATATCTAGCTTTATCGTCAATCTTTTTAACTATTTTAGTAGCTGCTTTTTCTTTAGCAGAAGGTTCTTTTACAGGTTTTTCAGTTTCTTCCTGTTGTACTTCTTCTTGTTCGGTACTATCTTCTGCTTCCACAGAGGGTTCTTCAACAGTTTCGCTATTGGGTTCTGTTGTTTCTTCTTTTGGTTGTTCATTAGAAATTTCTTCTACTTCTGGTTCAGGTAATTCCATTTCCATTTCAATTTCTAATTCAAGTTCTAATTCTGTTTCAGCTTGTACTGTTACTATTTCAGGTTTAGGTAAATCTATTTCAAAATCTATTTCAAATTCTTGTATTTCTAATTCTACAGTTTCGTATGAAATCTCATCTGTTTCCGGTTCTATGGGAGTAAAATCAATTTCACCATCATCAAAACTAATATCGTTATATTCAAATACTTCTTCAACAAATTCTATTTCTGTAGGATCAAAAATGTTGAGGTAATAAATTTCTTCTAAGGTAGTTATGTGTTGTGTAACTATAGTATTTATTACATTGTAAAATACATCAACAGTAACATCATCAAATACTGGGCCAACAGCTAGGTTAATATCTCTACCACCTATTTCAATAGTAAGTTTATTTAAAACACCAGAAAAATCGAAACTCCCATTGTATGACTGATATCCACTAGAGACTCCAGTTTCAGACAAGACATCAGTTCCATTAAAGACTTGGTTTGATCCATTAAGACCTGTGATGTGCAAGTAAATTCTATCCTGAGCATCTTGTTTATCTACTTCTATTGAGTATTTAACTTCACCACCATTGTTTATTTGTAAATCAGAAATATCGACAGTTTGTATGAATGTCGTACCCATACCATCAACTCCCATGTTAGAAGTTGTGTTTCCACTTCCTGTAATCATGGCACACTTATCAGTACCTAATCCATAACAAGAATTGCCACTTGGCATTGACGCACTACCTTGACCACCCCAATCAATATCCATATCGCCTTCTTTAGAAGATGAAACATATCCATTAGATCCATCTAAAATATCGTTTGAGTTTTCGTTAGTGACAGTTTCAGTTGTGGTTGTGACAGTAGTAGTTGTTGTTGTAACTATTTCTGTACCTAAATCTTCTTCAGTTATTTCAACTTGTGTATCTTCAGTAATAGTAATACCAGGAGTACAAAGACCTTCATGGTCAATTAAACATTCTGCTTTAGAATATGAGGAGGCCAGTAGTAATAAGGAACAAAGTCTTATAAAGTGCAATATGACCGACATCGCTTAACTCTCCTTTTACAGGTTTACTTGCCTGTATATATTGTGTTTTATATCTACTGCCATCTGGAATCATAGAAGGGTTTTCACTCCAATATTGAGCAGCTTCATTTCCAATAAAACCATTTACAGGACAAGGTGTTGAAGAGTCCATCATGCTTGTCCAGACTCGAGGATCTTGACAAAGTAGAGCTACTGCTGCTACTTTCATTCCATAAGCATAAAGAGATCGACTAAGTTTGAGTTTTTGACACAGCTCATCATCTACTAAAATTCCTGTAGCAACACCTAGAACATTATTTTGGACACTTCCACCAACACCAACTTTACAAATATCTGAATTTGAGTTGGGAATTACTGGTGCATTTGCTGTAGAAGGTGATGAGTTAGTAACGACTGTACTTACAGTATTGGTTTCTGATTTAACCTCTGAACATATTAACAATGTCATTAAAAAGACAACTGCTATTAAACTAGGGTAAATTAAATGTTTCATTAATCTACTTTACTCATAGACCTAATAAATTCGACACCCTCTATGGTTTCTATTTGTGCTTCAACTTTTGCACAAGATACTCTTGCAGTATCTGATTGCATATTGCGTTCAATAATTCTTTTCTTTTCAAGACAATCTTTAACACCATCTGTTACAGTATGTTCAATCATAGTACCACCTGAGAATAAAATTAAAGCTATAATAACTTTAGTTACCATTGTTTCTTACTTTGTCTTTTAATCCTTCTATATCTTCTAATGCTTTTTCCATATCAGCTTGTAATCTCATAATGTTTACTTTGTTATGTGCCATGTTTTCTAAATCTTCTGAC
>Ga0209645_1000844_pt1 | contig 15654 bp, 15 predicted proteins | sample ETNvirenome_6_30_FD_184070 | JGI IMG/M metagenome (GOLD analysis project Ga0209645, IMG submission 184070) | Marine viral communities from the Pacific Ocean - ETNP_6_30 (SPAdes) (version 2) | ecosystem: Environmental > Aquatic > Marine > Oceanic | place: Pacific Ocean | collected 2013-06-19
TTGGATTAGTAGCGGTAACATCAGGAAACTTAAAATTCAAGTAAGCCAAGGCTTATTTTATTTTCAAAGAAAGGCGGCTTTATGTCGCCTTTTTTTGTGACCAATTTTTCTTTAAATATTGTCATGCCCCTGCAATATGACTTCATAGATGACAACGGAAATTACAATATGCTTCACCCTCATGTTAAGCATAAACATCTCCATACGGCCATTGATATAGGGGCCTGGTGGGGACCATGGAGCCTGTGGTGGCATGACAAAGTAGAGCACATAGAAATTTTCGAACCCAACAAGGATATATTACCAAAACTGAAAAATAATATATCCAATTTACAAAATTGTACACTTCACGAAGTAGCCTTAGGTGATAAAAATGGACACGTGTCAATGGACTACGTAGATCACTCTGGCACATACCATATCAACGGCACGAAAGGTACTATAGAAATTAAAAAACTTGATGAATTTAATTTCGATAATGTGGATTTGATAAAAATAGATGCAGAAGGTTATGAATTGCCAATCCTTGAAGGAGCGAAAGAAACAATTTTGCAAAACAGGCCGTGGATACAAATAGAGGCAAATAAATCCGGAGCGAGATATGGTAGAACTAAAGTAGACATTGCAAATTTTTTAGACTCGTTGGGAATGAAACGTAAGGCAAAAAAATGGCCTGATCAAGTCTGGCATTTCAAATAAACTGCATACTTTTAAATTTTTTTTCAGGTCCATAATGACCCTTAGACCAAATGTGGTAGTTTTACTTCTGTTGTAGACTTCTAAATAATTCTAAGTTTCGCACAACAACTGAAACTTAAATCAAAAGGGAGGTCCAACATGGATTATCTTAACAAAATAAAAGGATGGGCAAAAGGTATTGCTGATGTCGGTGTAAGTTTCATCGCATTAGGAATTGTTTTAGAAATCCTTTTCAACGGTCAAGGTATTCCGTTCTGGCCAAACGTTTCTGTAATTGGAAACGTCCAGGGCGTACTGCAAGGTTTTTCAGATCAAGGTCTGATTGGCTTGGTAGCAGTTTGGATTTTATATCATATCTACAACAGAAAATAATATAAAAATCTAGAAATACGTATAACCTCAAGGGTGGTGTGATTTAATTTTGGATTGTTCACACCGCCCTTTTTCTTTGCACTTTATCATCTCAAAATTTTGGTAAATACTATCAGTTCAAACGTGCTTTAACATTCAGTTAAAGACTTATGCGGATAACAACCGCGTACCTAGGAGAACTAGGATTGGACTCCTATTAAAGGAGAAAAAAAATGGGAAGACCTATCAAAAAAAGTAAAATGGCTGGTACAGCCTCAGGTGCCGCAGGACAAATAGCGGTGACGGCTTACAGACCATCAGGTGCGGCTAAAACTGATTCAACTACTGCATACATTGTAGCACAAAGAGGATCTAAATTATTCAAGATATCTTTAGAAGACTCAACTACAGCAGTATATTGTTTGAAAGCAGTTGCACCAGGATCTTTATCAGCGACTCCACCAAATGGATCAGCGGGTGAATTCTGTGTACAAATTATTTTAAATGACTCTACAGTTGCTTACGTAGAGAGATTTTTCAATAATACAGTACACTGGGTAGACGGTTCAGGAAATACTGGAATCGCTACGTACACACTCGGTAACGAAGGAACTGACGAAGGTGGCGGAGCAGGTGCAAGTTCCGAAGGAATCAAATCAGGTTCAATCGACGTTATTACTGACCAGTAATAGCAAACACGTGCTTATATTAGGGGGAGTTTTTACACTCCCCCTTTTCTTTATAAATAACAACAAATGGCTAAAACTCTACGTACATCAGGTGATTACACGATAAAGGCAGGAGATGGATTCGACTCAGGATCGGGAACAAACACGATCACTTTGGATTCCTTGGACGTCACTATCAATGGTAATCTAACAGTCGGCGGAACTTCTGCAATAGTCAATACCACAAACACCACAATAGAAGACAACATTATAGAATTAAACACCGGTGCCTCGGCGAACACCAACAATGCGGGAATAATCATCGAGAGAGGAACCGCAGGCAACAACGCGGCGATTGTCTGGAAAGAAGACACAGACTCGTTTGTGCTAGGTACAACAACTGCCACAGCGGCTGACAAATCTACTTCACTCACAGTGGCGGCAGGACCATTAGAAGTAGCGGCCTTAACGGCAACAACAGGAACTTTTTCAGGAGCCATAACAAGTGTTGGTGCCACTATCGAGGGCAACATCACAGTAGGTTCAGTCACAACTAATGAGATAACTGCCAATGGTTCGAACGCGGCTCTTACAGTTGCATCATCAGGCACAGGAGATATTACTTTAGACGCTGGTGGAGATGTAATAGTAGATGTTGACAACGCAGATTTAATTTTAAAAGATGCAGGTACAGAATTTGGTAGGTTCAGCAGGGTCACAGCGGACTTTGTTATAAAGGCATCGGCACAAGACCAAGATTTAATTTTGAAAGGCAATGACGGAGGCTCAACTGTCACAGCAGTGACATTCGACATGAGCGAAGGTGGAGCCGCAACTTTTGGTGCAGGCATTACAGCAAACAGTCTAACAACAAACACTATCACGGCCAATGGTTCAAATGCAGGTATAAGCATCCAACCAAGCGGTTCAGGCGAGGTACTATTGGGTGCCTTGAGACTAAACGGTACCACTTTAGACACAGATGATTCATCAGCAATCACCATAGGTGAAGAGGTCAACTTCCAAGGCGCAGTAAATTTATCAGGCGGTGATTTGGTCACTGGCAACAACAGAATAACTTTCAACGATCAGAGTTCAGGAACGGTTGCTTTCTTAGACTTCACAGTTGATTTGTTTAGTGAAAACAATCACACTGTCCTAAGCAGTGTGAAAAGTATAGACTTTTTCTTAGACTCCAATGGCGGAGATTCAGGACAGGCGTTTAGAATATTCAACAACACCAATCCTGACAGTTCACCAACTGAAAGCACTTTTATTTTCAAAGTGGCCGAAACCGGTGATGTTACAATAACAGGTGATCTCAGTGCCATAGACATGACCGCAAACAGTTTGACGACAAACGTTATCAGTTCAAATGGTTCGAACGCAGATTTAAGTTTGCAACCAAGTGGTACAGGTGACGTAGTAATCAGTGCATTAAGAGTAAATGGTACAACAATTGACAGTGCAGATTCAACCAAAGTAACTTTTGCGGAAGCAGTTGATGTCACAGGTGCATTGACAGGTACATCAGCAAATTTCAGCACAACTTTAGCGGTAACTGGTGCAACAACAATAAGTGATAGTTTGACGGCAACATCGATTGTTAGTAACACTATTGCATCAAATGGATCCAATGCAGACATAACATTAGATCCGGAGGGTACAGGAAAGGTCACAGTAAATTCACAACTTAACGTTGCTTCTGGCATTGACATTGGTCTAGCCACGATAGATGACGGAACAAAAAGTACAACATCATCGTCGATCGACACGCTGGACAGTTTCGTTCTTGCTACACACAGATCTGCGGAATACACAGTCAGCATGTCAGACAGCACCAACACTAGGTTTGCACTTGCGAAATTATATGTCACTCATGATGGATCGAACGCATACATCAACAGTCAGGGTATAAGTTCGACTGGATCTGATATGGCAACATTTACGGCAGACATTGATAGTGGTAATGTAAGGATCAGAATGGTTCCTATATCGGCTGACAGTGTCACTTACAAATTTACAAAAACATTGATTGAGGTGTAGATGAGATATAAAGAAATAGACATAAACATAAAAGCAATACCAGATGCAGAAGACGAGGCATTATTAAATCAATTAATGGGTGCCAAAGGTGTATCTGTATCTGAACCAGAAAAAAATACAAAAATAGACACAACAAATGCTGACAACCCTGGTAAAGTTGCTTCTGATGATCCAACAACAGTGGCATCAGTGTATCCTTTACAACAAGAATTAGAACTTAAGAAAAAAGAAGCCGGCAAAGATTTAGCACAGTTTGACCATATACATCAAGATGCAGACGAGTCAGAAACAGATCAAGAAGCAAGACAAGATCCACCGTTAGTCCAGCAACCAGAAACTACAAACGGTGACCAACCAGGTGTTCCTACACAAATGAAAAACAAGGAACCAAAAACAGAAAGTGAATTTATACAAAGATTAAAAACATTATCTGGCCAAAATTAAGGAGCGTAAATGGCATTTAGGAAATTAGTTGGTTCATATAAAGATTATAATCTTTCTTCACACATTCTCGAAGACGGATATCTAGCAGTAGATGTTGACTCAGGAAGTCTAAGGTTAGGTGACGGATCGACAGCAGGCGGTATAGAAGTATCGACAGGCGGAGGCGGCGGAAGTGCAAGTAGCCTTGGAGACCTTACTGCAACAGGATCTACCTTGTCAGCACCTAGCAACGCAAACCTTACTCTTGCTGTGGCAGGCACAGGAAACATTGTGTTAACAGGAATAACTTTTCCAAATTCAGATGGTTCTTCCAACCAAGTATTAGCAACTAACGGTTCTGGCGTCCTAAGTTTTGTAGATAACACTGCATCACTTAACCTTGATGGTGGAGATGCAACATCTGATTACAGTGCAATCGCGGCACTTGACGGAGGCACAGCAGAATAATGCCAACACAGATACAATTACGTAGAGATACAGCCGCTGACTGGACATCAAATAATCCAACACTTGCGGCAGGAGAATTTGGCTGGGAGTCGGACACAAATAGATTCAAAATTGGTACAGGCTCTGCGGCATGGAACAGTCTTGACTATTCAGATACACTAAAAACTTTAGGCGACCTAGGAATAACAGGATCGACCATATCAGCGCCGTCAAACGGTGACCTTACATTAACAACATCAGGAACAGGAAAGGTCAATATTTCGAACGCTTACACACTTCCGTCATCTGATGGTAGTGCAAACCAAGTTTTACAAACAAATGGATCAGGAGTTTTATCTTTTGGTACGGTCTCGGCATCAACAGGTGATCTTACAATAACAGGATCAACTATAAGCACACCTAGTAACGCAGACCTTACACTGACACCAGGAGGCACAGGTGGAGTTGTTGCATCGGCATTAAGATTCAGCGGCACAACAATTAGTGCTGACGACAGTGCTACTGTAAACGTAAATGACGGACTAAACGTAGACGGAACAGCAAATGTTGAGGGGGCATTATCCACGTCAACATCATTAGCACTTGCCAGCGGAGCAACGGTCACAGCAATCTTGGATGAGGATAATCTAAGTAGTGATAGTAACACTGCATTGGCAACACAGCAGTCGATCAAAGCATATGTTGACAGTGAAGTGGCAAATGTGTCAATAGGTGACCTTTCATTTGTTGGTTCGACCATAGCCGCTCCAAGTAACGCCGACCTGACATTGACATCCAGCAACGGAAACGTCGTGATTGAAGGAATAAGAGTGGCTGGCACAACAATATCAACTGAAGACTCTAGTGCTGGAGTGCAGGTAGCAGGCAACTTGATACCAAGTGCAGATGGTGTTTTCCAGTTAGGTTCATCATCAAGAAGATGGTCAACAGCATTTCTTTCTGCAGAGACATTGGATATTGGCGGTGCAACTATTTCTTCAGATGGAACAGGTAGTATTGCTATTGCGGCCACAGGTGCAACACTTCCAGTAGGAAGTAAAGTTGTTGATCAACCAATAATCAGTGGTGGTAAAACTGATAAAACTGGTGCTAGACCGGTACAACTTGTAAAAGTATTTGTAAGTGACGGTAGCACAAACAAAACAGATGCACAGTTCCTGGCAGGCACGGCGGATCTTACACTTGAATTCAACGGAACAGTAGAAGATGTCCCTGTTTACACTGAAGCAAATCAGACTTTTACACTTACAAACGGTGATTCATTGGCATCAAACGCCGCTGGTGCAACTCTGTTCCAGTTTTAATAAAAAAATCCATAAATACCTACATAAACATAAACAAAAGGAAATGCATCCGGTGAGTCCAAGAAGGCCGGGCACAGAACTAGGATATGGCAGATAAAACACCGGTACGAGTAGTCTTTAATGAATCAAATGTTGCCACGGGATTGGCAGAATTCCAGTCGGGAGACGCGGTAGGCGTAGCATTTGGTGGAACAGGCCTTAACGCAATCGGTTCAGCAGGTCAGATACTTAAAGTAAACGCGGCAGGTACCGCATTAGAATTCGGTGCAGAAGGTGACATATCGATAACAAATTTAGTAGCACCAACAAACGCAGACTTATCATTAACAACATCAGGTACGGGAAATATCGTTTTGAACGATCTTTCTATCTCTGACAACAGTATTTCAACTAACAGGTCTAATGATGATTTAAAGATCAACGCTAGTGGCACAGGAACAGTAGTACTTGAGAATCTTAAAATCGGAACCAGTGGATCTACTGTTACAACAATTTTAGATGAGGACAACCTGGCCTCTGATAGTGCAACATCACTAGCAACACAGCAGTCAATTAAAGCATACGTTGACTCACAATTAGGAGGTGCTGATTTAGATTTCCAAGCAGATTCAGGCGGAGCACTAGCCATTGACTTAGACAGTGAAACAATGACTTTCACTGGAGGTACTGGTATAGACACTTCAGGATCTGGTAACACAGTGACGTTCGCTATTGACTCAACTGTGGCAACTTTAACAGGTTCGCAGACACTAACAAACAAAGTAATAACATCACCAACGATAAGTGGTCCGACAATAACAGGCACTGCAACAATAGGTGCTGTAACTACAAACAGTATTTCATCTAATGGATCAAATGCTGATATAAGCATTCAACCAAGTGGCACTGGAGATGTTTTAATTAGTGCTTTAAGAGTAAATGGGACAACACTAGACAGTTCAGATTCAACAAAAATTACAATAGCAGAAGCATTAGATGTCACAGGAACACTGACTAACGCCAGTGTGGCAATCACAGGTGGATCGATCACAGGTATCACTGACTTAGCAGTTGCAGATGGTGGAACAGGTGCGAGTACATTCACTGACGGTGGTGTGTTATTAGGTTCAGGCACAGGTGCCATAACGGCAATGGCCGTACTAAGTGACGGAGAAATGATTGTAGGTGATGGCTCGGGAGACCCTGTAGCGGAAAGTGGTGCAACACTACGTACGTCTATTGGGGTGGGTACTGGAGACAGCCCACAGTTCACAGGAATAGAACTTGGACATGCAACTGATACCACAATCACGAGAGCGAGTTCAGGTGATTTAAACATCGAGGGTAATATAATTTACAGAGCAGGTGGTACAGATGTACCAGTCGCAGACGGAGGTACTGGTGCAAGTTCATTGACAGCAAACGCTGTCTTGACAGGTAATGGCACATCGGCTATCACAGCAGAAAGCAATCTTTCATTTGACGGAAGCACACTGGCAGTCACAGGTGCGGTTACGATATCGGGTGACTTGACAGTAAGTGGTGACACAACAACAGTAGCCACTACAAATACAACTATCGAAGACAACATTATTCAATTAAACTCAGGCATCTCTCAATCATTGAACGATGCTGGTATCATCATTGAAAGAGGATCAACAGGTGATAACGCGGCGATAATCTGGGATGAGTCAGCAGACAAGTTTGTTCTAGGAACTACCACTGCAGATGCAGATGATAAATCAGGCGGAATAACTATTACCGCTGGAGCATTAGAAGTTGCGGCATTGACTGCAACAACAGGAAGTTTCAGTAGTACTTTGGCAGTAACAGGAGCGGCAACATTTACTGGTGGGGTTACAACAGGTGCTTTGACAACAAACGAAATTGCATCAAATGGATCAAACGCTGACATCACAATAGATCCTGCAGGTACAGGAAACATAAACTTGACAGCAGGTGCGGATGTTGTGATACCAGTCAACATAGGTCTAGTCTTAGATGGTTCGGGTGCAGAAAAAATTGAATCAGATGGCACAGACATTTCATTTAGCGTGGGAGCAAATGGTGATATTAATATACCAGCAGACATTGGGTTGACTTTTGGCAATGACGGGGAAAAAATTGAGGGTGATGGTACAGACTTAACAATAACAGGTAACAACATTAAACTTACAGCGACCGCAGACGTAATAATTCCAACAAACGTTGGTTTACATTTCACAGATGCCAATGAGAAAATTGAATCCGATGGCTCTAAATTAATTGTCACATCTGGAGGCACAGCATTCAACCTTCCAACAGCAGACGGAACAGACGGACAAGCATTGGTGACAGATGGCTCAGGAACACTTTCATTTTCAGCAGTTGGTGACGCTAGTGCAAGTGATGACAGCAACGCTAGTGCTGTATCAAACAAAAGAATTACATCAACAGCACGTGCAATTGACTCATTTGGAGAAACTTTCCAAGACAGTGTCTTATACTATGTCTGTACAAATGATCATCATCTAGACACGGTCAATATGCAAAAAGTTAACCTGGCCCATAACGACACAGGGCCGTTCGTAACATCATCTGGTGCAACAAGTGGTACAGGAGATATGACAACGTTCACCTCGGACAGTTCGAACAATGTAATCAGGCTTAAAGCCGCCAGCACAAATGCAGTTGGTGGTAATGTATCATTCTATAAATTCGGTTTAGGTGATAACAGCACAGCGGCAACATCGGGAAACATCATCGTAACACAAAACACAGATGTCGATTCGGCTTCGGAAGCAGTGACAAGTTTTGCCCACGCAGACTTCAGGGGAGCAAAACTGTTCATATCAGTAAACAACAACGCTAAGACAGAAGTAACAAACATGGAGGCGATCGTAGTGCATGACGGCACAACCGCTTACATCACAACTTACAATGTGGTCAACACAGGCAATAACACTTTAGCGACGTTCACTGCGGCTATTGACGGTGACAACGTTGTTATATCAGCGGCAGGACTAGAACCAAATCTAAGAGTAACCGTACATGCAATAATGTTGAAAGACACAATGACAGCAAACGCTGGTACTTTCGCCAACTCAGAGGCCATAGCACCAGTCACTATATCATCAAGTGCAACAGCATTCGACACATTAGAACAGAAGACAACAAATGGAGCAGTATACTATTTGGTCAGTAAGAATGCCACTGAAGGTCACTTCGCAATTAATGAAGTGTTAGTAGCATTTGGATCTGACAACATCACAACTGCAAATGGAGGCTTTGTAAGCACCAAAGCCACAAACCAAATAGCGGTAACATCTGAAATAAAAGACGACACAGAGTTAACTGGTGAAATCAAGATCTCATCAACAAGTGGTGGAAGTACCACTGTAAGTGCGTACATGATCAAACTACACGCTAGTTAATAAATACAATACATTAACAACAATCATGCGGGAGATATGGAACCATGACAACACGAAACTTTAGAGTAAACAATGGATTGGAAGTAGGAGATATTACAATATCTGCTAACGCCAACACCATTACAGGCGGTGCAACAGCGGCGCCAAACGCAGACGGTCAATTTGCAAATAAAAAATATGTAGATGACCAAGTTGCTACTATATCAACAACATCAATAACATCTGGATCTACAAACATCACAGTGGCTGGTACGTCAGCAGTAACAACTATTGGTGGAAACACTGAAATGACAGTGACTGACGACGGTGTAAGGATTCACGGAAACTTGACAGTTGACGGCACTGAAACAATCATTAACACTACAACACTATCTGTAGAGGATGCCTTGATTGAAGTGAACAGAAACGTATCGGCAAACTCAGGTATGCCTACTGTTTCAGGTTTACAGATAAACAGAGGTGAAGGTTCAACAGCAACTGAAATGCCATTACTTTGGGCATGGGATGAATCGTTTGCAGATGACGGAACAACTATCCATGGTAACTCAGGTGGTGCCTTTACTGCTTTCAGAAGAGCAGAAGGTAGCACAGAAGGACCATCAGGCACAGCAAACCTAGTGGACATTAGGGCCAACGTAGTACACGCCCTAGCAACTTCGGCCCAGTACGCGGACGTTGCCGAGCGTTTCGAAGCAGACGCTCCTATGGCAACAGGTGCAGTGGTAGAAGTAGGTGGATCAGCAGAGATCACGGAAACGACTTCAGAATTATCTGACAACGTTTTTGGTGTAATTTCTGATCAACCAGCATACGCCATGAACGCATTAGCAGGTAACAGTGATTCACATCCTTTCGTTGCAATGACAGGAAGAACACCAGTCAGAGTAACAGGTGAAGTAACTAAAGGTCAAAGATTAGTTAGTTCATCAGTAAAAGGTTGTGCAAGAGCGGCCGCTTCAGGCGAAACAATTTCACCATTCCATGTTATTGGTAGAGCATTAGAAAGTTCAACTGACGCAGGAATCAAATTGGTAAATTGTGCAGTGAGAACAAACAACTAATAAATATTCATACTTTTTAGTAGAAACAAAAGGCGGCTTTAGGGTCGCCTTTTTTTTTAGGTGATAAGATCCAAGATAGTTTGTAGTTTACCCTTGATTGCCTTGTTGTTCAGTGTGTTTTTAAGTCCTAGGTGTAGGTTCTTAGGCCAACATTCAAAAGCAGTCCAACAATATCCAGAATGTTCTCCATTGAGATGTGGTATAAATTCAGATTCAACTGCTATGACATATGTGTGAAAGTAAAATTTTGAATCGTTCGAGGTGAACATCTCCAACGGAATCACTTTTTTAAATTTAGGTGGCTTGCCTATTTCTTCTTCTATCTCTCTTTTCAATCCCTCAAACGCACTTTCAGAGTACTTTGCTTGGCCTCCTACAAGTCCCCACATACCTTGAGTCTTTTTGTCAGTCCTTTGTAGGAATAAAAAACGTTTAGTGCTGGTAGAATAGAACAAAGCACCTGAACAAATTATATTTTCTTTCATGCTTTATTATAACAAAAATTTACAAAATTATCAAGGCGTAGTGGCATCTTGTCCAGAAGCATCATCATTTGCCACAAATCCGCCGTCTAACACAATGCTCCAATTGCCTTGTGTGTATATGCCTTCGTAAGACTTGACCCATTCTGTGCCGTTGAATCTGTACTGTATTCCGGTGTTTAGATTGGTAACATAATGTTGTGTGGAATCAGGATTTGATGCGTCAAAAACTTTCAACCATTTGCTTTGTGACGAACTGTATTCTATGATGTCTCCAACATTGGCTACGAGAGCACCCCAGGTAGAACTGGTAAAACTAGCAGTGCTGTCTCCCACATCGTTTATGATAAGATATCTATCTCCATCTGTTGGTGTGCCAGGATTAAAAGTTGCTGGATTTATAATTTTTTTTACTGCGGTCAGTGTATTATTTGGAATAGTGTCTTCGTCAATTGTGTACAATAATATTGTGTCATCTAAAGTAGTAGTGGCAATAGTGCCAACTATTTCGTTACCATTAGGCTGTGTCAATCTTATCTGTGAGGTTCCGTTAGTAACCTTACCGTATTGATCTAGTAAAACTTTCCAGTTTACAGCAGGGCCAAACGTGTCAAAAGGATCAAAGTTGTTTGGTTCGTTAGCACCTGAATGGAAACCATCACCTCCTGATTTTACATTTACTCCTGTTGTTCCTAGCAATCTCAATTGGTTTCCAGTCACCAATAATCCAAAGTTGTTTGGTGTTATGTAACTTCTAGAAGTCAGTTCTCCATCTATCAACCCTTTAGTGATACCTCCATCGTCGTCGTATATACTCATGATAATTTTCTGTACAACTCCTAATTTCTTTACTTTAACAGGTGGAGACAACCAAATTGGCATACTAAAATTCATTGTGGCCACGTCAATTTCTGATTCCGCTCCAACGGGAATCGTTCTACTACTGAAAGTTATACCTGTCAATTCTACGTAACTCAAACTAGTCCAATCTATATAATTGTCAGTTTTCTGTATTTCAAAATCAGGATTGAACAAATATAAAATTTGTTCTAATATTTGTAATTTTTGATCAGTGTTTGATGAAAAAATATCTGCTGTGACTTCTAATCTGAAAGGTGATGGCATTACCTTTTCAACAGTATACCCAGCACCCAGTTGGTTGGTGTAATTTCCGTCGGAATCTACATCTCGTTCTCTCAAATGTTGTTTTTCTATGTGATATGGATTTTGCATTCTATCTCTATCATAATTTAATTCTCTCACATAACAGGCAATTTTAGGTGCATAATTCAGTGCGTTCTCGCTGTTATTTCTTATAATATTTGCAACCTGCCTTGTAGGATCTCCATACACTACAGGAACTGCTCTTAAACTTATTGAGTCATCTTTGCCTCTGCCTGTTTCCACAGAAAAATTACTCAATATTCTAATGAACTGAGTTAAGAATTTCCTTACCTGTCCCTCGTAAAAATGTAACATTAATTGTCAGCCTTTGGTTTTAGTGCATCGGATAATGACTGTCTTTGTTTAGTTGTAAGTCCGTTTATAGTTGCCTCTGAAGTATTGTTAACAAATGACGTTTTGTATGTTGCTCTGGTATCATTGTTCGTTGTAGTTATCCTCACAGAGTCTTCAACCTTCACCCATCTGTTACCGTCATAACGAAATAATCTGTTTGGCAAGAAGTCCGTCCTTAAGAAATAATCTCCTTGATCTATTCCAGAAGTTGGGAAAGATATACCAAATCCTGCGGGATTGCCGTTTGGTGCAACTCCGTCTCCATCTAGATAGAACCCATAATGTGAACTTGCAGGTGTGTCTATGGTTGCATTTACAGTGTTATCACTGCTCGCTCTTTGTTCTTCCGTGTTAATATTTTCTGTCCTGATGTTTCCTCTTTCGTCTATAGGTGCAACATAATATTGTTTATAGTTGAAACCAGACTTCGGAGCATCTTGTTCTGCTTGAGCAACCACTTGATCATTGATTGTTTTTTCTCTGTTATAAGTTGACATATAACTTGCAACAGATCCTTCTGTTGTGGCATCTCCAATGATATCTCTGAACTCTTGGCTGTCTACTAATGTTTTCAACTTAAGACGTAACAAGTGCGGCCACCATGTCTGCGAAAATCCTTCAGCCGCTCTGTTTACATCCTCTATAACATAATATCTTTTAAGTGCTATTGGAACACTTTCGTCTAGTGAATAATCTTCTTTTAAATGCGGAAACTCAACCACGTCTCCTGACATTGGTTTACGTCCGATCCTCTCAACAATGTCGTTCAAATGTACAGTTAAAAACAGTGTATCGTTCTGTAAAAACATACCAAATTGCGAAAGGTTAAAATCTGCGTCTTGTACGTTGTAGATACCTCGCACTACATAAATGTCGTCAGCATATTTCCTATCTCTGTTTTCTAAGAATAAAAGATCTTGTATAGTTCTCTCGTTTAAACTGTCTCCAGAATACTGTGGTAGTGTGGGTGATGCGGCACCATCCTTGTTGGTGTCTCCCTGATCATAAGGACCTAGATATTTGTGGAAGTGTAGGTCAGTTCCGCCCACCGTGAACATCTCTTTGATGTTACGATCGAAGAATTTGTAGTCGTTGCCCTTTTCAGGCTTAAAAATGGATAATCTTGGCATATCACACATATTTATTGCATAGGCAAAGGCTATAAATATGAGTATGTCAGAACTACAAACAGGCCAACAAGAAATATTCGATTACGTCAAGAACAATCTCGGTGAGGGAATGATTGACGTAGAATTAGACCCAAAACACTACCAAACGGCCCTAGAAAGAGCAGTCAACAAATTTAGACAGCGATCTTCAAATGCTGTGGAAGAATCTTATGCTTTTTTAGAACTTAAGAAAAATCAAAACACATACATCTTACCAGACGAAGTAATAAATGTTAGAAGTTTACACAGAAGAACAGTTGGATCAAGAACTGAGGGCGGTGAAGGTGGAACACTATTTGAACCTTTCAACTTAGCATACACAAACACATACTTGCTGAGAGCAGGAGCGACAGGCGGACTAGCAACCTACTATGCTTTTGCATCTTATCAAGAATTAGTAGGTAAGTTGTTCGGAAGTTTCATACAATTCCATTTTGATGTGGCAACTAAAAAATTAACAATTACCCAAAGACCAAGAGCCGACGAAGAAACAGTCCTTATGCACACAGACAACTTCAGACCAGACATCACGTTGTTCAAAGACATATATTCAAAACCGTGGATCAGAGATTACACCCTTGCAGTGTCCAAAGTTATGCTTGGTGAAGCAAGAGGTAAGTTCAACACAATAGCAGGACCACAAGGTGGAACAACACTAAACGGTGATGCTTTGAAAAACGAAGGCCAGGCCGAAATGGACAGGCTTGAATCTGAAATTGGTAATTATTCAGAAGGTGGCACACCGCACAGTTTTGTTATTGGTTAATTTCTCCAAAATTACTTTTAAATACCAACATCATGAAAGACTCCAATTATAAAAATTATTCTGACCTAACTTTAGACGAGCTGGAAGCGTTAGTTCAAGAACTGGAAAACATGAGTATTGTTGCACTCAAAAAACAAAAGAAAGATCTAAGACTTTCCATATTGAAATCTGTCAAAAGTGTAATTAAAGAGATTGAAAAAAGATTAAAAAAATAGTATAATATATCTATGCTTATAGGTATTGTAGGATTAATAGGTTCTGGTAAAGACACTGTCGCTGAACATCTCGTAGAGCACTACGGATACAAAAGAGATAGTTTTGCCAAAAGTCTAAAAGATGCTGTTGCGTCCATGTTCAATTGGGATAGAGAAATGCTTGAGGGTAACACTGACTCAAGCCGACACTGGAGAGAACAACCAGATAGATTTTGGAGTGAAAAATTTGGCAAGCCTGTAACACCTAGATGGGTACTACAATATTTTGGCACCGAAGTCATGCGTGGACATATGTATGACGCAATATGGGTAGACAGTTGCATAGGCAGGTACAAAGGACAAAATACAGTAATTTCAGATACTAGATTTCCTAACGAAGTGAAGCGTATCAGAGAGCATGGTGGAAGAATAATTCTAGTGAAAAGAGGTCCGGATCCTGAATGGTTTACAAACTATGTAGAAGGCAACATCGAGCCGAAGGGCATACATTCTTCTGAATATGCATGGGCAAAAGAAGAGTTTGATTATGTGATAAAAAATGATGGCTCAAAACAGGAACTGTTTGATAATCTAAATAAATTACTCGTCGGCAACAAGATCTCCGGCTCTCCAACCGAGTCTACGGACACTTCCCAACCGTTGGCAATTGGCGCAAACAGTTTTTAAATTTGTAGGTGCTACATTACGCAGATTCCCATCAACAAAAAGTACATCCAATTGGCTTGTTTGCTGAGCTCTAAATCCACACAATTCACACTTCTTACGTTTTTTGTATCCTGAACGTTGTAAAGCAGTCACACCTCCAACACGTTTTCCTGCTTTCTTCCTTATGCAAGTGTCACATTGGCTACGCCAATACACCTTATCTCCTCGCCTATAGGCATATGCCCTAGGCTTAGACTTACAAACCTTGCACAATGGTCTATCATTGTAGTACATGCGTGTATTTACGTTGCCTATATAGGTACCTCGAAAATGGTAAATTTTGTCGTAAAAACCGTATGATTGAATAAATAACTCTAGTATATACGTAACTTGCAAGGAGAATACGAAAAATGGCATTAACATCACCAGGAGTAGAGGTTTCAGTAA
>Ga0209645_1000845_pt1 | contig 15647 bp, 5 predicted proteins | sample ETNvirenome_6_30_FD_184070 | JGI IMG/M metagenome (GOLD analysis project Ga0209645, IMG submission 184070) | Marine viral communities from the Pacific Ocean - ETNP_6_30 (SPAdes) (version 2) | ecosystem: Environmental > Aquatic > Marine > Oceanic | place: Pacific Ocean | collected 2013-06-19
TTTTCTCGTGATTTGTTATCTTCTTTCCATGTCTTATTAATCGGACCTTTTAATACTGTCTTTTTATTTCTTGGTCTTTGATTTTTAAGATCATTATTTTTAGCAATTCTTTCTGCTTTTTTCCAAGCTGGATCATTTGTCCCATAATATACAGCTTCATAACCTCTTTCTTTAGGCATAAACCTATCATCATTACCTAATCTTTTAGATATGTCTTGTGCACTTTCAAAAGTAATTTTTATTGTTTCTTCCCCTGTATCACTCCATTTTTTAATCTTAGCATCTACCCATCTAACTTTACCTGTCTTAGTATTATATACAGCATATTGTTTTGACCAACCTTTGTCACCTAACCTTCCTGATGCATCTTTATCTCCATACCTAGAAAATGCTCCAAAATTACTTAGTTTAGATCCATTAAAAGTATTAGAATTAATACCATATTCTTTTATATAATTGTTAAAATTATTTTGAGCATCAATTTGTTTTTTAACAGCATCTTCAAGATCTTTATCAGTACTATTTTTAGTATAACTATCTAAATCTAAATTTAAATCTTCATTAGGTAAAATATTTTTTAAAAGTGTTTTAACACCTTTAATACTTGTTGTTTGACCAAACTCTTCAATTAGTGGGAAAACTTCAAATATTTTATTAGTCTTACCAGTACGTCTCTCATATTGAGGTTCATAAATTTGATTCTTCTTTAACAAAGAATCCATATCGAATGAACCCCATCCAACAGGAGCTTGTCCCATTCTTTTTAAAGCTGCTATTGCTTCTTTTCTACCTACAAATTTTCTATCTAATTTTAAAGATCCATCACGTTGTCTAACTAGTTCCCAAGGTGAATATCCTTCTTCAGCACCTCTTTGAGCCGGTGTCATTCTATCTAAGTCTTCTTGTCTAGCTTTGCTTATTGGTTGATCAAATTTTTTACTTAGTTTAACTGTATCAAGAGATGTATCTTCTTTAGTTCTTTGATCTAATTTTTGCTCTAAACCATCCATGAATTCATCTGGAGATAGAGGAGATTTCTTTAATTCTAAAGTAGTTCTAAGTCTATCCATGAATCCTTTATCATTTCTCAATGTTTGAACTCCTTCTGCTAGAATACTTTCTGTTATCATACTAAACAAAGACTGTTGTCTTTTTTCAGATTCTTTATAATATTCTTTTAATTTTTCTTTATCTAACTTAGTTATCTCAAATACATCAGGTTCTGAATAAGTTTTCTTACCGTCTTTAACTTTTGTTTGTTTTGTTTTACCAATCTTTTTATAATTAATAAGACCAGATTCTATATTCCATTTAAAACCTAATCTTCTTTTTATAGTAGCAGAAGGTATTGTACTAACTAAACCTTGATTTATTGCTTGATCTACAAAATCATTATACTCTCTAGTTCCCCATTTTCCTACAAGTTGTCTCATAGGAACCATAACCTCTTTAGTTTTAGTATTTTTTATAATATTTTTAGCTACAGTTTCAGGGTCTGTACTTTTTCCAAGGTTACCAATTATATCTTTAGCTAAACCAGTAACTCTTCCATCAACATCTACTCCACCCACTAAATCAACACCTATATTTTCTGTAATTTGATTTTTAATTACAGGAACAGAAGAAGCGTATTTCTTTTTTCTACCTGTGCTTTTACGACTAGGAGCATCAAAATCAGTTTGTTGAGTTGTATCACCAATCTGTGGAGCTTTTTCATTAGACATGCTAATAGTATCACCTTGTTGTCTAATGTTTCTAGTAGCTACAGCATTAGCTCTGAAATTAAACAGATTACTAGTTTGTTTACCAATACCTTGGTTATTTTTATCCATTTCTGGACTGTAAGCATCAAAAACTTTATAAAACTCATTTTCTAGTTCAGTTCTAAATTGTTCTCTAGTGGCTAAACTACCGGGTCTATATAATCTTTTTAAAGTAGTTTCAATGATTCCACCTCCTGCTTCTTTTATAGCATCTGGATTGGTTCTAGAATTTACTCCTTTCTTATATAATTCTTCTAATTTAGTATAGTCATCTTTTTGTTTGTTATCTAACTCAAATTCTGCTAATAACTCTTCAGCTGATTGTTCTTCTAAATTAGCTTCTTCTGAAATTTTACTAGTTTTTGGAGTAGCTTCATCAAATTCACCTAGTAAATCTTGATCTTGATCACCTCTTGATACTGTTCTATTTCCTTTTGTGTCTGTTGTTATTTGCCTGTAATCTAAAGTAGCATCAACATCAACATCAGCAACATCACCACCAATAGTTAAATTACCTTCACCAATAGATTTTAATCCTCTATTTAAACCTTTACCTGATTCAACTGCTTTGTTGTAATCTCTTACTAAATTAATAACATCTTTACCGCTTTTAAATACAGCATTATACCCTAACCAAGTTTGTAAAAATCTTCTATATACATCACCTAATCTAGTTCCAATATTTTGTTCTATTGTTATACCTCCTCTAGTTAAAGTTTCACTTAATATAGGCATTAATTCTTCTAACAACGCATCGTTATTGTAGTTAGCATCTTTTACATACTCAGCAAATCTTATACCAAATTCGTTATTATTAACTTTTATTCTTCCTTCTTTAATTCCCAAGTCTAGTTCGCCTAATAATGCAGCTCCAAGTTTTGCAATAGGATTTTCTGGTCTAGAACCTTGTTCTCCATTTTCTCTCCAAGCTCTTACGGTTTCGTCATATCTTAATTGTAAAGCTCTTAATAAACCATGGAAACCTTCATGCTGACCAGTAGTAAACATGTTAGATTTTTTATTAGCTTCTTGATTTAATAAAACTATATTTCTTTCTTTTCCACCGTCTTTATCTGGAATAGTAACAAATACACCCCATTCATCTGAGTTGTCTTGATCTACTACTGCATCAGGATTTTCTTCTAAAATTGTAACAATAGCTGAATCAATATCTTGCTGGTTATCAAACTTCTCAAATCCATAACCTAATTGACTCATTATTACACCTGTTCCTTTATCTAATTTAGCTCTCCATAAAACTGTGAAATCGCTGTTTAAACTTTGAATCTGTTGATCTATTTTCCCAGCTTTTTCTCCTTTTGGATTATCTAATTTTTTCTTTTGCTCTTTTAGATCTGCAATCTTTTGTTTTATTCTAGCTCCCTCTAACCAGTTATCAGAATCTACCATTGTACTTAACTCAAGTTTCTCACCTTGATTAACAACAGCTCTCATGTCACTTAACAATTGGTTAGCTTCATCTTGAGTTATTTCTTTGTCAGCAACAGCTTTCTTAAGTATACCTTTAAATTTAGTTTCATTTTTTCCTAACAACCACAAGTTTTTAAACATAGCTTCATTGTTAGTATTTACTCCACCTCCTCCAAACATTCCCATAGTTGCACCAGCAGCAAATGATAACGCGAGAGTATTATAAGCATCATCTCTTGTGAAATTATCATCTAAAAAAGATCCGCTTGGTTGGGAATTAAGATAACTGTTTATAAATTCTTTTTGCCCTATTTCTTGTAAATATTCTTGTCCAGCTTCACCAAAACCACCTCTTGCTACATTAGCAAACATTCCAACTGTTTTTTGACCAGTAGGACTTAATCTACTATAATATTTTCTTAATGACTCTGTGAAAGCACTACGTGATCCAGTTTTACTATAAGTATTTATAGCACCTTGGGCTGCGTTTTTGAACTTAAATACTTTGTTTACAACCCTAAAAGAAAGTTGTGTTGGTACTACTGGACTTGTAAGAGCCCACCATGTTCCTTGTAGTACAGCTGCTTCTTGTGCTAAACTTTCAGCTTGTTCTTTATTTATACCCGCATTAAAAGCAGCTTTATATGTTTCACTAAAACCTTGGTTATAACCTGCAAAACTATAATAAGCCGCAGTAGATAACATTTGTGAAGCTTTGATTGAGGTTCTAGTACTTAATCCCATCCCTCCAAATGCTTTTCTAGTTCTACTTGCTAAACCTAAAGCTCTTCCAGTTCCAGCCGTAACATACATACCCAGAACATCAAATAATAAATTACCACCTACGTGAGTAAATGATGCTAAACTTCCAACTCCTGAAAAATTAAAACCTGTTTCCTTACTTTCATCTAATCCTTTATTTATTTCCTCTAATTCTTGAGCATTATCGGTATAAAATCTTCTTCCAGTATCTGTATTATATATATCTCCTTTTGAATCTCTTATAAATTCAGTAGTTCTTAAAACTTCTCCATCCAATCCTTTATATTCATGAGTATATTTTTTACCACTAACAAAAGGAGCCTGATAAACTCCATAATTATCTTTACCAATTTGTAGAAACCACTTTTTATCTGATTTTAATTCGTCAGCTATTTTTTTATCTCTCCAATAAGGATCTAAATAATCCATAGCAAAAAATCCAGCAAGATTATTTATTTTATCAGCTCCCCATGATCCCACTGCGTCTACGGCTGTATTCCATAGTAAACGGGTGACACTTGCAGCTGTTTCTTCTTGTTGATAGTTTTTAACTGATTGTTCAAATTTATCTTCTTGTTCTTCTACTAATTCTGGAAAAGCGTATTTACGCCATTTATTCATTTGTTCAAAATCAAACAAAGTTCCAGAAAAATCAGAAGTTCCATATTCTTTCATCATCAATTGATTAACCCTCTCCATTATTTGAGGATTTTCCAATGCGTCAGAAGCGTTTTCATATACTCCTTTAGGTACATATTTACTACCACCATAACCAATCGGTTTTGACATGATTGTATCCCAGTTTTGTAATAAATAATTTCTTTTTAATTTAAAATTGTGATCTTCTATCTCCCTATTCATATAGTTTGACAAAAAAGCATCAGCTCGCATTTGAGCTACTAGAGTAAGTTCACTAATCTTTTCATCAGAGCCAAGTCCTTGATTTCCAATTTTAGCGCCCATATTTGCTAAATCTTCTACATTACCCTCTTCTATTAAATATTGATAAAAATTAGGTAAATTTATACCCCACTGTGTCATACTTGCAACATTCTGTGGCTCGTTTCCTTCACTTTTATATATTTGATTCATGTAATGAAGTTGAATACGTGATACACCTTCATAATTCATTTCACCCTCTTCATTTAAATAGTCTGTTTGAGGTTGTACGTAAAAGTCTTCATTTTTTCTCCTTCTTCTTATTCTACTTTTTTCCTTAGCCATTATAGATTCCGGACTTAGGTCTTTACCCATCAATGGTCCAAGCATTTCTAGTTTCTTTTTAGGATTATACAATATGCCACCCAAGAAAGTAAAGGGATTATTAAAAAATATAGAATTATTTCTATCAATTTCTTCTTGAACACTTTCTGTATCGATATCTTCTTCTATGAAAATACTACCATCTGTATTATATTTAATAGGTTTAAACATGCCTTGTTCAATTAATTCGTTTTGAATTTTTTCAGCTTCTTCTCCGTTATTTAATTGAGCATATTTTTGCATCCATTTTTGGTTTTCAATATCTTGCTTTGCCTTAGCCATATCTACATCTTCTGGTACATGACCAAATACATTCATAACATCAATTCCTGCAACCTCATTATTTGGATCAACTGTAGTCCAATCATCATCACTATCAGTTAATCTAGTTTGATATTGAATTATTGGTACTCCTTTATTATCTTGTATTATATTATATTTATAAGAATAAGGATCATTTTCTCTAGTATATACTTCTTCTGGACTAGCTACTTTTGTGAAATTATTCCATCTTTCTTCAGCTTCTAATTTTTTTTGCTCAAAAGTTGCTTTTTGTTCATTAAATTCAAGAGCTTTCGCTTTTACAAAAGGATTTACTATATTACCAACATTATATTCTTGTGTTTCATAATCATATATAGGACCCATACTAGCAGCATCATCAGTTTGAGGACCAAATATTCCTGATTCTCTCCCGCCTACCTCTCTGCTTATTAAACTTTCATGTTCAAATTGCAGAGGATTAAAAATCGGATTTTCTTCTAACTCTTTACTAAGAGTATTGAATATCTGATTATAATCTTTTTCTTGATATTGATCTTGCATATAAAATTAAATTAAGAGTATATTTCTATAAATTCTTTTATTTCAGGTGTTTGTTCTGCTGGTATTTGTCTTATTTCTGGTGGAAGTTTTTGATAAAAAATAGGCATTCCTGCTTCCCATTGTTTAATACCTAACATTTTTTTATAAAACTCTGGTATAGGAAAACTTTGTTCATTTAATATTCTAATTAATTCTTTTCCTTGAAAGGTTTCATCTTCTAATAATTCTTTAACAATACTAGGTCCATTAGCTACATTTTTTTGAGGTAATTTTTTATCTAAATTACTTTGTAAAATTAACTCCATTATATAAGCTTTTTGAGAATCTACTAAACTTACAGTTTTATCTCCATAACCTGTTGTGTTAAACGCATATCTATTTCCTACAAATCCTACCTTACCTTCAGGTTGCAGGCTGTTGTACATTTCTAAAAGTTGTGGAGTAACAGATTCATTTATACCTAAAGGTAAATCCAATCCTAATCTATTATTAGAATACCCAGATAAAATAGAAATGTTTCCACTAGCATAAGAAAATAATCCAGCAATATGAGAAATAATTGCTGCATTATAAGCAGGAGTATTATTAATACCTTCAGTATCTATAGGTTTTATTAATGTCTTTATTATTTTATTACCTTCTATTTTATACATTGGAATTTGAATAGAAGTATCTTGTTCTACATCATTAGGATCTTCTGTAGGAATACTTCCACCTAAGAAAAATTGTGGTTGCAATGTAGCGTTTTGAGTTATACCAGCGTTTTCAAAAGCTTCTCCTAAGTCCATTTCTTTTGGCACATCACTTACAAAAAGATGCATTAATTCGTTATTATCTAATTGATTAGAATCAATTTCGCCTCTTATTACATAATATAAGTCTCCGCTCACATCATCTCTTTGTATGTTTCTATACTTTAAAAAATCATTAATTACATAATCATAGTTATGTAAATATTTTCTAAAAGTTTCACCTTTAACTTGGAAGTATATATCATGTGTAAATACTACTATTTCATCTCCATCTGTTTCTCTAAAATAAAAATTCTTTAGTACTTTTACATCTTTAAAGTAATTAAATAAATTCGCCCATGCAGCTAATGAAAACATGTTTTTATCTTTTTCTCTTTCAGTAGTCCCGTTGATATTTTTCTCTCTATAGTTATTAATAAAATTAGGTAAATTTTCAGGAAGAAAATTATCTGTTGCTGCAATTAAAGTACCACCCAGCTCCATACATTTATCTAATCTAGAAAAATAATTAGCAATAGTTTTTTTATCTCTTTTAATATCTTCTTGACTTAAATCTTTAATGTTTATATTTAATCTGGTTTGCAAAGCAAGCACTCCATCTTCTTTTTGGGCTTCATTAATAAAATATTCTTTTACTATACTAGTAAGACTTTGATCTTCATATTTATTCTCAGAAGAAGAACTATATAAAAAGCTTCTATAGTTATTACTTGCATCTGTAAAGAAATCTAGTTCTTTGCTTCTTCTAGTTTGAGAAACAGTGACCAGCCTATTCATTTTATTATTATGTGCTTGTATTAATGTATTCATTTTAACTTATTTTAAATATGTCACTTACTCCTCCAAACACATCTCCCCATGCATCTGCCTCTACTTCTCTCATTTTATTTTCAGCTGCTTGAGCACCTAAGTACATAGAAGTGTATCTATTAATATCTTGATTTGATCTAGCTTCGTTAGCTTGAAATTGAAATATTTCACCTTTAGCGTCTGCTTCTTCTTTTCTACCTTTTAATTGAATAGTAGCTTGATCATAAGCTTGACTAGCCGCAACTTTTTCTCTATTCATTTGAGCTTCACCTTGAGCTTCAAGTTCAGCATTTTTAACCTCTTGTTCTTCTATAGTTTTAGATACATCTTGCTTAGATTTTAAAGCAGCCATAGCTAAAGCAGTAGCTCCACCAGCACTAGCTCCAGTTTGTTCTAAAGTATCTAAAGTATTAGCTAAAGCAATATCACTTTCTTCTGCTTGCATTTTAGCTGCTGCGGTAGAAACTTGTAGGTTGTTAAAAGGATTTGTTATTTGACTAGTTAAATCTCTAGCTAATCCCGATAAGTCAGTTATACCAGCGTATGGATTAGTAATATCTACACGAGCTTTAATAGCTGTATTCATCTGATCCAGATTAGCTTGTTTTTGAGCTTTAATACTATCTAGCTCGTCTCCAGCTTTTTTAGCTCCAACGATTCCGCCGATTACTCTTCCTATACCTCCTGCGACTTTTGACATTTTTTAAATCATTTTTATTAGTTCATAGGATGGTGTTTTATCAACTGTCCACCCAAGTTTTTCATGTGTATCTATTAAGTGTTTACTTCTTCCTATACTAAACATATAGTTTTTACCTTGCTTTTTACAAACCTCTTCAATTGTTTTTAATAAAAGTTCTACTGCTTGTTTTCTATCTTTATGTTTATATTCTGGATTTGAAACAATCCACTCTACTACCACAGCATCAGAATTAGTATAATATATAAATCCTGCTACTATAGGTATTTTATTTTTTTCTATCATTATTCCACCAGTTCCATTGTCTGGTAAAAAATTTCGTGGAATAGGCGTCCATCTCCACCACTTCCACCAACTAACTAAACAATCGTAATCTTTTTCAGTTAGTTTACGTGCATTTAATATCATATAATTTATCTATTACTATATACAGATCCTACGCTGAACAATTGTTTTGGTCCATTCACATCTGTTGAATCATCTTGTGTTATTACTACTTCAACATATTGAGCTTTTATACCCGATACTAAGTTACCTGGCGTTACTACTTCACCTGCTAATGTATTAGAGTTGTTTTTAATAGCAGCGTAATATACATTTTGTTTTCTATCAAACCCTGCTCTATATTGAACATTAGTTGTTGGATCAACATAATACCCTTCATCATAACTCTTTATCTTGTTTATACGATCTATGTGTGTAGTAAGTCCCAACCCTGGTTGTTGAGGGTTACGATCAACTCCGGTAATTTCACTTCTACCTCCTTCACCAATAACAGGTGATAAAGGATTATCCGCTTCCCAACCATTACTACCTACATAATTAATTGTATGAAAAGTTTTAGTTATAGTAGGGTTAGGATTGAACACTAAAGTTACTTCAGATCTAACATTTTGACCATAAAATTTATTATAGGTACCTGGATTAGTTAATGTTGAATAGTGTTTCCACACTCCATTATTTTTAAATGTATAATAATTACCTTTTAAGCTAGTAGACATATCGGGAAAATAATCCATAAAACTTACCCATCCATTTACTAAATCATCAAAAACTAATGTTTGACTATTAATAGTTAATACATAATTTTTTTGATATACATCATATCCTCCAATTATTTCACCAGGTCCATTTAATTTATCTCTAAAATAATCTATCATACCATAGTTAGATATTTCAGTTAAACCATTAGCTCCTAATTGCATAACAACAGATCTATCTCTGTCTGTAAAGTATTTATTATATCCATATACAGCAAATGATCCTGGATCTCTTGAGATACCAAAGTTTCCTTCAAATGCTGATGGAGTTCCTATTACTTGTTGAGCATCCGTTGTAAGAGGTAAACCTTCTTGAGTAAATATAACATCTTTATCTACTGGAGCTCTATTAACTTTTCTTTCTTGTAATATTAATAGATTAGTATTTTCTGCATAAAGTTTTTGTATACTTCCAGAAGCAGGATCTACTGATCTAGTAATTTCTTCGCCAATTGGAAATTGATTAGTATTGTTTATACCATTCTTAGCGTTGTATACTCCAGAGTATATTATACTACTTTGTCTTCTGGTTTGATTCGCTTCTTCTTCTACTATATAAGCTTTATTTCCAAAATCTACACTAGTATTATTGAATCCACCTTTTATTCTAGCTTCTTCTACAAACCAATCTTCATATACATTAGAATTAACATAGCCATCACCAGTAACTACATCTGGAGTTCCTGTAGTAATTCCACCTCCGCTTGCATCAACTGTGCCATCAGGTAATCTTTCTTGGTATTGATTAATATTTTTTAATCTCTTTAACCAAAAAGTATTAAAATATGATACCTCTAATGTAACTGCCATATATTTATTATTACTTGTTTTTCTTGATTATTACAGTGGTCCTAAGCAGGTTATACAATTACCCACTGCTCCTGTTACTGCATCATAATATTCAACATCAAATCTAGCACATGTATAACAACCTAATGCTTGACAACCTACACTGTAAACACCATTGTTTCTTACAGCGTATTCTCCTGTAGTAGAGAAATTATATTCAAGAGAAGCAGATGTTGCTCCAGCTCCTAATACGGTTAATAAGTTGAAATTACCTACTACTCCACCAGCTGGTTGAGCCGGCGATCCTACATCACAAGTTGCTAATTGCCAAGGATCAACTGGAGTTGCTCTATATAATATTGTAAAGTTTGTTCTATATTCAGAAGGACTTGCTGCTGTAGCACCTTTACTTAATACAGGTTTTATAGTTAATATTCCTTGAGTTAAAGCACCTGTTGTAAACGCTTCTGTCACAGGTGGTAAACCACATTGAATTGGATTACTTCCAAATCTTCCTTCTTCTAATACATTATAATATTCTAAGTTTAAAGAATTATTTGATCTTCCAAAAGCGGTATATCCATTAGAACCCGAAGCAAGAGCTGTATCTATAGTAGATAAAAGAGTTTGTGTTCCACTTCCAATTAATGGTCCAGCTGTTCCTACAATACCAGAGTTAACAAATCTACTTGCTCCAAAAAATACTTCCATTGGATTACCGGTTCCTCCTGTACCTGTTGCACAATCACTATTTAAAGCTGCCATTGATGCTGTAGGTCCATAACATAATATTCTATTAACTGGCGGTGTTCCTAAAACTATTTCATAAACACATATAGCTGTTAGACTATTAGGGTCATTACTGCATGAAGGAGAAGCATCAGTTACTGTACATGTAAATTCATAAGTTCCATCTACTGTTGTACCTGGGACATCCAGAGTTACTACTCCACTTTGATCTATAGAAAAAGTAGCAGTAGAACCTACGGGTGCTGATGTAACAGCTAATGAATAACATAGTTCTAACGCATCTTGAGCTGGATCTATACTACCATTTTTAACTGTTGTAAACTGACCAAATATTCCAGTATCTAAAGTTGTATATCCGGAAGAACCACCAGCAAATGCACACGGTTTTTCGGTTCCAGCATCAGGTCCATAACTTGGAGTAAATCCACCAATTGTAGGAGCTATATTAGTTAATGTAACTCTGATTTGATTAGTAAGTTGATCTACAAAAGTATCTGGTCCTGAAACATATGTAGTTTCAAATGATATAAAGTAATCATTTTGAGTATTACCACTACCATTTGTATCATTTCCTTTTAAATAAGCAAATAATTGATTTGTTTGTATATCAAAATCTATTAATGAAGCTCCTCCACCTGTGGATCTTATAGTAAATGCACCTGTTACATCAACTCCATTACCATCTAAAACTTGAGTAATTAATGGAACTGATTGAAGAGTTAATTGATTTCCAGATGAATCTGTAAAACTAAAAGCTGTAATTACATCAGTAGGATTTGGATCATCTTCTGCAAAAGTTCCAAAAGTAGTTGTTGTTCCTGATACACCACCATATTCTGAAACTACTAATCTATTTAAATCTACAAAATTACCTGAAGTAGATGATTCATAAAATATTTCTAATTGACTTTCTACTGGTAATGTTTCTGATACACTTAAATAAGGATACATACATCCTATACTTGCTACAGGTGTTCCACCGGCAGGTATAGCTGTAGTTGTTACCTTTGCTCCTAATGTATTTAATTGAGGTTCAACCTGTATAGTAAGTTGAGGTTGAGACTCTTCTGTACCTACGGCTAAACCTAATGCTAAAGGATTTTGATTAACATTATAAAAACTTTGATTAGCACCAGCTACAACCGCTCCAATAGCTACATTACCCCATGGAATTGCTCCTGGACTAGTATTAGTAAATTCTCCTCTTACTGCAGTAGCATCAAAAGGTGAAGTAGCAAGTTCTAAACCACCTGTACCAATAGGTCCTACTGTTACCGCTTCATCACTAACTCTTTGAGGAAAATACTGAGTATTCCAAGCGTAAGGTCTATTCTCATAATAATTAACACCAGCTCCAGCTTTTTGATTATTGTTTATGTTTGGATTATTTACTCTACCAAATAATTTTATTGAAGCTGAAAACTCAGTTTGTAAAGGTCCTACTTCATTTAAATCTCTAGGCACTTTATTTATATTATCTCCTAATAATGCAGCAAAAGCTACTCTACCATAATCAGGTGCTCCTATAACCGGATAACCTGATACATATCCAGGTAAATATACATTATAATATTCTTGTTCTTGTTGTTTAACAACTATCTTATATGATTGCCAACCTGTTGGGTTAGGTGGATATACAACTACTGTTACTCTTATATCAACACCAGCACCACTACTTGCATCCTGTAGTAATGTATTACCATTTACATATCCATTTCCTCTGTCTAGTATTTTAAGACCTGTTACTACACCTCCTGTTTCACTAGTAACTTCTGCTTGAAAATCATTTCCTAATCCTAAAATACCAGCCTTATAGATGAACTTTATAGTATCACCAACTGCATATCCATTTCCTCCGTCATCTATTATAACCTCGTCTACACTAGTATCATCTTCAGCTTTATATAACCCAGGTTCTCCAGTTTCTTCATTATTAGTAACTTGACTAATACCATTGTTTATTTTTACTCTTAAAACATTACCTAACCATTTATAAGTAGTTACATCGTTGATTGGATCTTCTAAATCTGTCCATGCTTTGTAAGGAGTATACACGGTGGATCCAGCAGCATCTGGATTTGAATCATTGGTAGATAAAACTACGCTTGAAGCTCTACCATATCTATCTGCTAATACAAAACCTACTTGATAGTTTCTATTTTGTTTTAAAGAATGGTTAGGATATTGAGCGTAATTATCAAATAAAACAGATTTATTAGCATTTAAAGCTTCATAATCTAATCCATTTGGAGGAGTATGTTGTTGTAAAAAATTTCCATACATTACTCTATTAGCTGTTAACTCTTGTCCTAATGCTTTTAAAGGCACATTATCATACACTCTATTTTGTTGACTTGTAGGTAAAGTTCTATAAGGTTTTATAGATTTATAATCAAAATTATAATACCATTGTGGTCCATTACCAGCCACTGTTAAAGGTATTTCCTCTACAAAACTAGTTAAAGAGTTGTCAACCTGTATAACTTCTAATATTTTTGTACTAATTGCATCAGATTCTTTATATAGTATTTCTATATCAGTTACTTTATATCCATTAATTAAACCATCAACAGCTTCAGCAGCACTTGTTCCAGTATCTGGAAGAGGGATTTTTAATGATATTGTATCTACTGAATTAGTAAACCATTCTATAATGCTTGAATCATAAGCATTAGTCATATCCTGAGTTTGGTCATTTTTTCCATTTCCGAATATACCTTCTTGTTTAGGTATAAAACAAATTTGAGTAAATGGTGCTGACAAAGAATATTCATTATCCTCAAACTTAAATCTGTAACTAAATCTAATAAATTTTTCTTCTATTAAATCTGGATCTCCTGTAAATTCTTGTGATGGTACTTGGTCTAAACCATAATTAGGATTAGCTGAAATAGAAACATCATCTCCAATAGCATTAACTGTAATTGGTTGAGTTAGTTTCATTGTAATAGTACCTCCAACACCTGGTGTTATAGTAGTAATTTCTTGTATAACTACTTCATCAGCTAAACTAATTCCAACACCACTTGGTCCAGTTAAATTGGGACTAGTAATAAAATCTCCTACTTGAGGAGTTGGTTGCGGACTAGGATCACCTATTTGATTAAAATAAGTATAGTTAATAGTAAAAATAGCTCCTGTTGCTACAGCTCCAGCTATAGGACATGTTGTATCAAATCCTCTTTCTAATAATCTTTCTCCTGAGTTTACAGATGAAGGTCTAGAAAAATTTAAATCTCCTCCACCCCATCCTGCTCCAGCTGTACCAGGGCTTAACAAAAAGTTGTTGTAAATAATAACTTCATTATTACCACCAGTTGGTTCTATCCAAATAACTTCCCATACTTCTTCAGGAGTTTGGTCTGGAAAACCAGTAACGATATCTCCTATTTTAACATTATAATCTCTTACATCCGGAGTGGTTTCAATTTGATATCCTTTTATTGGTTGAGTAGGTGGAAAAGTACCAGTACTAGCTGCTAAAGTAGACTGTTGTAAAACTAAAGGGGTTTCATAAGGATAATACTTAGCTACAGATATTTGATCTTCATTTACATAATGAGTTGGACTTGTTAATCCAGTTGGATTAGCTAAATCAACATTTATTTTTCTAGGTTGATTACGATTATCAGTCCAAAACAACAAATCATCTATTAAGTTTATACCATATATTTTAAAATTTTTACTAAAATTTAAAAATGATCCTCTTACTAATAATGTTAATACATCTGTAGCAGGGTTATATCTATGTATTGTATTATTCCATCCTATAGTTATTTTATCACCTATAGCACCAGCTGCAAATGAAACTGTTTGACTCACAGTAATTTGTGTTGTACTGATAAAAGTAATTACTGGATCTTTTTCTTGACCTCCAGCACCAGAAGGTTGACCGTCCCAACTATCTCCCCAAAGTCCCATACCAAATGATAATCCTAATGTTGTAGGGTCTAATAAATTTCCTGCTACATCATATAATTCTATAGCATTATTACTCGCTGCACCTGCTGGATTAGCATAAACTACTGTATCTCTAGGGCATCTATCACTATTTGGATATGAAGCACTAAATATATATATATTATCTGTAGCTTCATCTGTATATTGACCAATTATTGGACTAGAATATATTTGACCTAAACCACCACCTCTTTTACCAGTATAAAGATATGTTAACTCTCTATTTTGTAAAACATTCTCAAACTCTCCTACTTCAGCTCCTTCTGATCTACTAATATTTAAATTTTGAGCATCTCTGTATTCACCGTTTGGTATTATTCTACTGTCTAAGTCCTTATTCATTTTAGACTTTAGAAAGGTGTTCTCTATTCTTGGCATATTATCTTTTTATCCATTTAGCTTTTCCACGCATTACCTGTACTATTTCATCTAACTTAACATTAGATAATCTAATTTTAGCGTTTCTAAGCTTAGCGCTTTTTTCTTGTCTTAATCTTTGTACTATATATTCTGGCTGATTAATTCTAGTAGATATTATAGCATGTAAAATATAAGCATATAAAGCTTCTTCTGCTAATTTAGGTATTCTACTATCTAAATCATAAGCTAATCCATCTGAGATGTATTCTAATATTATTAAAGAATTAACTAAATTACTAGAAAAAGAAACTTTACCTTCTCTTTCATTCATATTAAACCAACCGTTGTATTGAGCATATTGTGGTGACATTCCATATTGTTCACCCCAATTCCAATACCAATATCCTCCATAACCCCAATTATAACCAGCCCAATCTAAACC
>Ga0209645_1000846_pt1 | contig 15635 bp, 10 predicted proteins | sample ETNvirenome_6_30_FD_184070 | JGI IMG/M metagenome (GOLD analysis project Ga0209645, IMG submission 184070) | Marine viral communities from the Pacific Ocean - ETNP_6_30 (SPAdes) (version 2) | ecosystem: Environmental > Aquatic > Marine > Oceanic | place: Pacific Ocean | collected 2013-06-19
CCAGATAGCTTTGCTGACATTGTTAGAGGAATGCACCTATATGGTCGCAAGATTCTACGTCCAGAAGCAATCGTCACTGCAAAATATAACGCAGCTTAAGGGAGGATTGACTTATGGCTACTTATGATATGACAGCAAAAGCAACTACTGGCGTTAATTCTGACAGTATTGCTGAAGCTAAATCACGATTCCAATCAAATGGCATGTACATGCGTGAGGCTGTACTTGACTTTGACAAGATGACTGCTGCAGGTTGGACTGCTGCTAATGGTGACATCTTTCAACTACTAGAGATTCCTGCTGACACTATGGTGTTATTTGCAGGTGCTTACGTTGAAGCTGCTGCTGATGGTACATCTCCAACTGTTGACATTGACTTTGCTGAAGGCGATGACATTGTTGATGGTGGCGCAATCGACTCAACTGGTTGGTTAGCACAAGGTACTAATGGTACTGCTATGACTACTGCAGGTACTCTTGCATTTACACAGCACGTAACAACTACAGATACAATTGACGTTAAGTTGATTGCTGCTTCTGCAGACGTTACATCTGGACGCATTCGTGTTGTCGCAGGTTGTGTAGACACAGGTATCTCAGGTCGAGTACGAGCAACTGAAGTATCTCGTGACGCACTAGCATAAATAAAACTTTAGGGGCAGGGAAACTTGCCCCTTTAGCTTATCTGAAGGATTTTTGTAATGGCTACCTATGTTGCATTAGTGAACGAATTACTACGTAGACTTAACGAGGTTACACTTGATGCAGCAGGTGATGGCTTTGGTTCAGTACGTAACGTTCAAGCTTTAGCAAAAGATGCAATAAACAACTCCATTAGAAATATCCTACAGACAGGCCAGGAGTGGCCTTTTTTAAAAACTACTTATACACAAACATTAGTTGCAGGAACTAGACAATATGATTTTCCTGCTGACTACTCCAGGGCTGATTGGCAAACATTTTATATTAAAAAGCTTACATCTGTTGACAATTCTCCTATGTCACTTCCTACAATTAGCTATGAAGAATACATTCAAAGATATAGACATTTTGATGATACAGGAGATCAAACAGGAATATCTGCACCAACTCTGGTTTATCAGACTGATGAAGCAAAGTTTGGAGTTACTCCTATTCCAGATCAAGCTTACGAAGTAGAGTATGTTTACTATAAGTTTCCTGCAGACTTATCTGCTTTCAATGATACAGCTATAATACCAGACAGATTCAAACATGTTCTTATTGATGGTGCTATGATGTATATGATGCGCTTTAGATCTAATGATCAGAGTGCTGCTGTTCATCAGGGAAACTTTGAATCAGGTATAAAATCAATGAGAAGAATACTTGTTGATGAACCTTTAAGAGTAAGATCAACAGTAGTTGATAGAGTAAACTCCTCTAATCAAGTTTTAGGTAGAGTTCTTTAATGCCAGAAAATTTAGGATCTTTTAAAGTCTTTGCTCAAGGAGGACTAAACACTAGTAGGGATGTGCTTTCTCAAGGTGAAACACAACCAGGATCTGCTATTACACTTATAAATTATGAACCTTCTGTTACTGGTGGATATAGAAAGATAAATGGTTTTTCTAACGATTATGGAACTGTAACAGGAACAGGAAACGTTTTAGGTGTAGCTGTAGTCGATGGAATTAACGATGGTATTCTTGCTGCACGTAAACCTTCTTCAGGAAATAATTATTTACACAAATGGAACAATAGCACAAGTTCCTGGGATGCAGTAACCACTTCAGGTTCACCAACTATGGTAGGTGTATCAAAAGTTAGATTTACAAAATTTAATTTTGGCACACAAAAAGTTGTAATGACAGATGGAATTAATCCTGCAGCTACATATGATGGGTCAACCTATACTCAGATTACTCACGCTAGTGCTCCTACTGATCCAAAGTTTTCTGCTATATTTCAGAATCATTTATTTTTAGCAGGTGATCCTGCAGAAAAAACAAACCTTTACTTTAGTGCACCATTAGCAGAAACAGATTTTGCTAGTGGTAATGGCGCAGGAGTAATAAATGTAGGTTTCCCTATAGTAGCTATAAAAACTTTTAGAGATCAACTCTACATTTTTGGCACAACTCATATTAAAAGATTAGAGGGAACTTCTTCATCTAACTTTGTTTTAAAAGAAGTTACAGATGATCTTGGGTGTCTAGCATCAGACAGTGTTATAGAAATTGGTGGTGACTTATTATTCTTATCACAAGATGGTCTACGTCCAATTTCAGGTACAGCAAAGATTGGTGACGTAAATCTAGAAACTGTTTCTAAAAACATTCAATCTATTTTTACAGACATTGTTTTTGATATAGACCTTGAAGGTTTAAATGCAGTCGTAATTAGGTCAAAGACACAGTTTAGATATTTCTTTGCTGCTGCAGATTCCCAAGGAATAGTAGGTGGTTTTAGACAAACACCAAATGGGTTACAATTTGAGTATGCACAATTATTAGGTATATCAGCTACTGCATCTGATAGTGGATACATAGGACAAAATGAATATGTAATACATGGTGATAGCACAGGTAAAGTACACAGACAAGAACAAGGAAATAGTTTTGCAGGAACTAATATATTTAGTGTTTATCAAACTCCTTTTCTTTATATGCAAGATCCAGAACAAAGAAAAATATTTTATACTGTAGCAACTTATTTACGTTCTGAAGGGGATCAAGAAATTGTAATGTCTGTTGTTTATGATTACGAAGATCCAAACTCTTTAAGTCCAACAAACTTTACTTTAAGTACTGAGGGTGCTGCAGCATATTACAACGAAGCTGCTTATAATAGTACAGCTATATTTGATGGTAATCCATCACCAGTACAAAGAACTAATATATCAGGTTCAGGCAAATCAGTTTCTTATAAATTCGTTACTAATGATACAAATGCTTCACACAGTATTCAAGGCTTAGTTGTGACATTTGGCGTGGGGGATAGACTTTAAATGGCAGGTTATACAAGACAATCAGTAGCTGACATTATTGCTAATGCAGTCATTAAAGCTGCACCAGTAAATGCAGAGTACAATGCTTTACGAGATGCTTTTGCTGCATCTACTGGACACAAGCATGATGGTAGTACAGGTGAAGGTGGTTATGTACCTCTTATAGGTGATGCAGATGCGTTAAACAAAGTTGTAATAGATACCTCAAATAACAGAATTAGTTTTTTTAATGAAGTATCTTCTTCTGCTGTAGAACAAATTAGAATAGAAGATGGTGTTCTTAAACCTGTAACTGATGATGATATAGATCTTGGTGCTACAGGTGCAGAGTTTAAAGATCTGTACATTGATGGTGTAGGTTATATTGACTCTGTTGTTATTACAGGTGGTACAATTGATGGTGCAGTAATTGGTGGCACAACCCCTGCTGCAGCAGATTTTACTACTATGGATGCTTCTGGAAATGTAACTGTAGGTGGTACTTTTGCTGTTACAGGAACATCTGCTCTTACAGGAACAGCAACTATTACATCTGCTGATATTAATTCTGGTGCTATAGATAATACTACTATTGGTGGTAGTACTGCTGCTGCAGGTAGCTTTACTACTCTTAGTGCATCAGGTACTTCTACCTTAACTACAGTAGACATTAATGGTGGGGCAATTGATGGTGTTACTATTGGTGGATCTTCTGCAGGTGCAGGTACATTTACAGATTTAACAAGCACAGGAACATCAACTCATGCTACAGTCGATATTAATGGGGGTGCTGTGGATGGCACAACAATTGGTGCTTCTAGTGCTGCGTCAGGTAGCTTTACAACTGTTGCTACATCTGGTCAGGCGACATTGGCGACTGTTGATATTAATGGTGGTAATATTGATGGTACTATTATTGGGGCTAGTACACCTGCAGCCATAACAGGAACGACAGTTACAGGTACAAGTCTTGTAGGTGCATTGACAGGTAACGTCACAGGAAACGTAACAGGTGATGTTACTGGTGATGTAACAGGAGATTTAACAGGTAATGTAACTGCAGGTTCAGGTACATCAACGTTTACCAATGTTACAGTCAATGGTACTCTAAATATGAATGCAGGTACAACTGCAACCATTACTAATCTTACAGCACCTAGTTCTGATTTAGATGCAGCAACAAAACTTTATGTTGATACAGAAGTAGCTAATCTTGTAGACTCAGCACCTGGAACACTCAACACACTAAACGAACTAGCTGCTGCTCTAGGTGATGATGCAGACTTTGCTAACACAATTACAACGAGTATAGCTACTAAGTTACCACTAGCAGGTGGTACAATGTCTGGTGCTATAGCTATGGCTACAAATAAGATCACAGGTCTAGGTGATCCTACTGCAGCCCAAGATGGTGCAACAAAAAATTATGCTGATACTACATTCTTAGCTCTGTCTGGTGGCACTATGACAGGTGCTATTAACATGGGTAGTGCAAAAATTACAACTACCTATACACCCACTAATGCTGCTGATCTCACCACTAAAACATACGTTGATAGTGTACTTGGTTCAAGCACTGCTGCTGCAACTTCAGCAACTGCTGCTGCTAGTTCTGCCACTGCTGCTGCCTCCAGTGCTACTGCTGCAGCTTCAAGTGCAACTTCTGCAGCTTCCAGTGCTACATCTGCAGCAGCTTCATATGATTCATTTGATGACAGATACCTTGGTGCTAAGTCTTCAGCACCCTCAACAGACAACGATGGAGATGCCCTAGTTACTGGTGCACTCTATTTTAATAGCTCTACTAATATTATGAATGTTAGAACTAGTGGTGGTGCTTGGACTGCTGCAGGTTCATCTGTAAATGGAACTTCTAATAGAAACACCTATACTGCAACTAGTGGACAAACTACGTTTGCATCTACATACGATTCTGGTTTCGTAGATGTCTTCATGAATGGTTTAAAATTATTAGATGGGACAGACTTTACAGCCACGTCAGGAACTAGTATAGTACTTGCATCTGGTGCTACTGCAGGTGACATAATTGATATTGTTGCTTATGGTACGTTTACTCTAGCTGATCATATAACAGAAGCTCAATCTGATGCTAAGTATCTTTTAGAAGCTAACAATCTTTCTGATCTAACTAATGCAGCAACAGCAAGATCTAACCTTGGTGTAGCTATTGGGTCTAATGTACAAGCATACGATGTAGGTTTAGCATCTATTGCAGGTTTAAATACATCTGCAGATCAAATGATTTATACCACTGGTACAGACTCGTATGCTACAACTAGTTTAACATCTTTTGGTAGGTCTTTAGTTGATGACGCAGATGCTTCAGCAGCTAGAACAACTTTAGGTGTTGCAATAGGTAGTGATGTTCAAGCCTATGATGCAAACTTACCTACCTTTCCATCAGGAATTACTGCAACAGAAGTTGGTTACATTAATGGTGTAACATCAGGAATACAAACTCAGTTAGATGCAAAAGCTCCTACATTTGGAGTAAATGTTGTAACATCAAGTTCAACTGCAGCAAAAGATAATCACTACTATTTAAATGGTTCAGGTATAACTTTAACTTTACCTAGTTCTCCTAGTGTAGGTGATGAAGTTAGAGTATCTGAAGTAGCAGGTAACACTGATAATATTATTGGTAGGGCAGGGTCTAACATTATGAGTGCTGCAGAAGATTTAACAATCGACACAGCCTACAAAGTTTTTCATTTAAGATACGTCAATGCCACTATTGGTTGGGCATTCTCATAAAGTAAGGGTACAAACATGGCTAATATATCAACATACTTTCCTTCTGGTGGCAGTGGAGCTTCAGGAGGAGGTATAGAAGGTACAAATAAGTTTACTATTAAAGCAGGAAGTTCTTCCATACCTGCAGGTTGGCCTGTGTCTTATACTCTTAGTGATAAAACTATTGAAAAAACTCAAGGAGATCCCAACTCCTATACACTACCAACTTCTCATGGTGGAACAAATGGTCATGGTATTATTCAAGACCCTGATCACTTTAATTGTGATAGCCATTGCTATCAATGTTACTTACATTGTGCAACCTCTGCGTGTAGTGCATACGATGTAACAATGAGACTTGGACCTTTAAACTGGTTTAGACTTTCTAAATCAGGTTTAATGGCTTTTAAAAATAAAGCTTGTGCAGACGCAAATAACTGTACAGATGGTCTTGCTATACCTTGTTATGGTATGCAAAACATATGTTATGATGAAAGTAATTTATGCCTCACTGTTTTAAACACTGGTTATGTAGTTGAGTGTGCTTGTACTAATAGTAATACAACAGTAAACTATTCTAGTTTTTGTTGGTGTCAAACACCTTCAGTTCCTTTTCATAGCTATACTTCTGTTGAAAACACTAAGTGCTGTTTTTCAGGAGGAAGCTGTTGTTGTGTATGTTGTTTCCAAGCAAATCCAAGACCAGGTTATCCTTTTAGTGTAGAAAACCTTAGATGTTGTTCACAAATAAATGCGTCTAATTCTCAATGTCGAGTTGTAACTCAAGCAACTAAAAATCCTTATGAAGCCATAAATGGTTCAATGGTATTTAAAAGTTGTGATTGTGCTTACTGGTACGTTGCTATGCCAGTGCTGAGAAAAGCTTGCCAAAATACAACAGGTAATTGTTGTGCATTTCTAGGTAAAAAATGTTATATGTACCCTAGAGAAATGTGTGCTTCTGGACAAAGACATGGCATGATGCTTTGGAAATTTACAAAGTGTACAGGTAAAGATGAGCTATGTACTAATCCAAGTATTACCTGTGAAATTTCTCATGGATGTTGGGGTCTAGGAAACCTAACTAAAAATGGTAACTTGATGTATGGCGTTAAATCTAAAGCTGTTTCAGGTAACTGTGCTAACTGTGATTGTTTGTGTGTTCTTTTAGGATGTGAGTTTTTCTTTGTAGAAGAAATGGATGGCAATGTATGTTTAAATCCTACTGCAGGTTGTATAGCTTCAACTAATAGACAGTTTAACTTTCAATTTTGCAACAACAGTTATAACTCAAATTGTGGTAGTATTTGTTCAGAGGGTGAAAGAAAACTATGGCCTCTTACTGAAGATCCTAATGGTTGGGTTCTTTGGACAGAGCCAGTTCAACACGTATACTTTAGAAAAGGTAATAGTGGTAGAGCAGAAAAGAAACATTGTGGTTCTTTTATGAGAGTAGGAGCTTTTAAACCTACAGGACAGGGTGCAGGTGTAATGTCTACCAACATTGTGTGTATGTGCCATAATGCTGCTACTGATGGTCAATTTTGTCTAGGTCTTTATAATGGTGTAACTGGTGCATGTAGTAGTAATTTTACCATGTGTGCAGATTTAACAAGACACTTTGCAGGTGACTGTACTGCAGGAACTAACTTTGGTGATTATATGGTTATGCAAGATGATCACCCTGTTCTGATCAAAGGGGCTTCCATACAAAGTGATGGTGGCATACCTAAATGTTTTTTCTGTTGTTCAAACAATGGCAATAGATACTTATGCTATGGGTTTCTTCCACAAGGAGCAGTTCATACAGGTTGTTACGACAGTGGGGAGTCAAAACAATTTTTGATACTATACCCATTTTGGATAGGTGCAGAATGGACTAGCTGTCAAACAAGGATTTGCTGTGGTGCTAACTTTATAGGTGGTGAAAACGTTTGTTTTAAATTTTGTGTAAATAACTCAACAAATTGTATTTATCTTACAGGTTGTACAGGTAGTGTAACTAACATTACTTGTTTTAATACTTCTAAATGTAGCCAACATGGTTTTTCAAGACAAACTTGTGTCATGCCTGGTGATTTATTTAAACATGTAGAAAAAAATCTAAGGGCAAGTTTTGTTGAAGCAATGCTTTATGAGATTAGACCAAGACCTATAACAAGTCACTATGAACAAGGATACTTTGTATCTTACTGTGGTCTTAGAATGAATGGTGATGTTTGTATTCCTATCCATGTTCTAAAATGTTGTGACTTTACTTGTTATAATTGTGCAGAGAGTAGAAGTACAAATTGTTGCATGAGGACAATAGCAAGTCCTTTTGGTTGGCCTTCAAGTGTTTACTTAAACACAATGTCTCTTTGTCCTCAAAACTATTCTTTCTTAAGTTGTCAGTGTATTGAAGTTTGTTTTGGAGCTAACTGTCAAACTTGTGCAGGTCAATCATTTAATATAAGTTATCACTGTACTTCTCCAAGTACCAAGATAAGACAGAATTTTCCTAGTATTTCAGGTGGAAGTACTGGTATATTTGGTAGAGGTGATCAACAATGTTGTATGTGTGTGGGTACACCAGTATTTCCTTACGTGTATATTTGTGAAGACAATTGTTTATGTCACCAAAATGCTTTCTGTGTTTATACAAGATGTAGGGCTACAGGTGCTGTTACATGCTGTAACTTAGGTTGTTATTTTGGAACACTAAACTTTATGCCACAAGGCGCAGATGTTGTAGGTGCAAATTGCCATATTATATTCTGGAACTGTACATGTGCTGATGGTAATCCAAGATATGCAGTAGCAACTTCAGCAGGGCAAAACAACAGTGATAGGTTTATGGGATTTGCTTCAGAAGCAGGAAATGCAGGAGATAACATATCTATTGCAACCCTTAATTCTGGGGCTGCACCACTACATGCTTGTTTAGGTGGATGTTGTTTCTTGGGTAATGTTGATGGCACTTGTTGTTTTAGATTACAATGTGCTGTTGCAACAATACAAAACAATACTTGTCCTGCCATCTTATGTTGTTTTGGGATTACTAACCCTCAAGTTGTATCTAGTGGATCAAAAGTTATGGGAGCATACAGAAGTTGTGTTTGTATATCTTTTAATCCTGCAGATAACTGCTGTAAATTATACATCACTCCACAAGTAGATGTTTGTTAATAGGAGAAGTAAATGAGTAAAGCAAGAGTACTAGCAGACCTAGTTGCTGCAGGAGGAGAGTTAGCAGATGGTGCAATAGCTGTTGCAGAGGTGACAGGTGCTGCTCCTCTAGCAAGCCCTACATTTACAGGAACTGCTACTGCTCCTACTATTAATGCTTCTACAGCTTTGCAGATAGGTGGTACAGCTATCACATCTACTGCTGCTGAATTGAACAAACTAGATGGGGTAACAGCATCTGCTGCAGAGTTAAGTCATATTACTGGTGTTACTTCAGCAATACAAACTCAAATAGATACAAAACAAAAAGAGTTTACACCTAACGTAATTACGTCTAATACCACAGCTACAAAAGACAACAGATACTTTTTAAATGGTGCTACTATTACTCTTACACTTCCTGCTAGTCCAAGTGCAGGAGACACAGTAGCTATATCTGAAATGGGTGGAAATGCAGATAACATTATAGGACGTAATGGATCTAATATACAAAGCCTAGCAGAAGATATGACGATAGACACTGCTTATGCAGCTTTTCAATTACAATATGTTAACGCCACTGTTGGTTGGGCTATATCACAGTAAAGAGGAAATAGAATGAGTACATATTCAACATTTGCAGGTAGTAGTGGTGGTGGTCTAACAGGTGGATCTTACTGTTGTATCTGTGCTGCAAATTATCAGATTACTGACAGTAACTGGGATGACAAAGTAACCCTTGTTTGTTTTTGTGGTAATCCTGTAAGTGCTTCTCTTTGTATGCCTAACGCAACTACAGTGGATACAGGAGCTAATTTATACACTATTAAAAATGGTGGGTCTGCAACTACTATTATAGCTAGAGATGCTGCTTCAAATATTCTTGGAATTATTAAACCATGTAATACTAGTACATTTTCTTTAGTTACTAATGGAGATTGTACAGGTCAATGGTCGTTACAGAATTACACAGACAGTCTTGGTGCAGTACAAACATCTACTGCCTCTTCAGCAATAAAGTCTAGAAACTTTTGTCAATATTACTCAAATGCGTGTGGTGATAAGTTTTATATTATAAGTGGTAAGAAGGAGCAATGTTACTACGAAACATTAACTTTTTGTACGACAGAAACTGGTGTTAGCCTAGTTAATAAATTAGAGATTACTACATGTGCAGGTTGTAATGACAACTCTTGTGCGTATGCCCTAAAAGATGGTTGGTTAATTGTAGATGGATTTTATTGTAACTGTAATTCAACTTCAGGAACAAATGTTGGTGCTTTTGACTGTGGTACTAAATTTAGATTTGTTACTGTAAACTGTGATGGAAGTTGTGCTACTTGTTGTATTATAGATACTTTCACAGGAACTGGACCAACAACTGGATGTACAATGCACCATTGCCCTGCTGCTGTCAGAATGCTGCAACCAGGTGGTATGAATTATTTTGGATTTATAGGAACTTTTGGTACACCTAGTGCTAACAGCTTACCTTTTGATTTAAAAGCAGAGGTTTGGTGTTCTAATACTTGTACTAGTGGTGCTCCTACTCTTTGTAGGAAGTATCAAGCATGTTGCTGTGTTCCTATTAGTTACCCAGGCTCTGAAAACCCTTGTTTTGTAAGTTTAGATGGATTTATCTGCAAGCCTGGATCTAATGGAAGTTCAGGACACAATCACATTTTTTGGGCAAATGCAAACTTTCAAAACCCAGGTTTTTTTGCAGTTAGAGTATGTAATGATGTAGTAACAGCAGGTTGGAGTGCTTGTGGTTGTGCAACAAGTAGTGTTATAAACTGTTCAAGATCAATTGGTATAGATACTTCAGGTTTAGGAAGCTATGGAGGCTGTGTAGACAGTCAACTTCTTGATGGTAAGATGGGAGTATTAGGTTGTGCATCAGGATATTATGTCTGTGATCACCCATTCTTTGGTGCTACAAGCTATGCTTCAAGTCAAACTAGGTATTATGGTCTTCAAAGTATCTGTTGGAGTGGAAGCACTCCTTGTCAGTACTTTGTTTATCACGAAGGTGGGACGAGAAAATTTGCACCAAACTCTGGAAACTCTGAAAACAGACAAGCATACTTCAGATTTGTTACTTCTAGAATAGCATTGTTATCCCCTAACTGGTGTACTTGCCAAGGTTTATCAGGTCTTTATGGTCAGTGTCTAACTGGCTCAATGCTTTGCTTGTGTTGTATTAAAGAAAATTTTAATCTTACTTGTGTTCCTAAAAACATTTTTGATACCTGCTGCAGTGACTTTAGATCAGTATTTGGTATTCAAAGCAGATATCACACACCTGTAGAACAATATTATAGATACCATGATCCTCACAATGCTTATTCTCAAGACTCAGGAAATAGTTGGCTTTCTAAATATTGTGGTAGAACAGGGATATTTTATACAGAAGGTAAAGGATACCTCCATCAGCCAAGTATAGGTTGGTCAGGAAATAATCCAATACAGTGTATTGGTGATTCTTGCTTTATTTTTTGGAAGCCCAACAATTGTGCAACACAGTGTGCAGAGTTAGTTCAGGTTATTGTAAGCCCTTCAGATATAACCTGTGGATGTAGATTTTGTTTTAGTACTTCATGTTCCTTACCAAATGCAACAGGGTGCTGTTCTTGTTGGTCACAGACAAGTGATAGTCATGGACAATCTCCTATGTACAGTAAAGTAGATACAAATTACATCTGTATTTTCTGGGCTAATGGACAATCCTATAGAATTTGTAGGAATTGCACAAGTGGTACTTATATTGCAATGGATTCTTGCGAACAAGATTTTGGATTTACTACTTCTGCTTTTCCACTTTCCAATGCTAAAATATATAGCACCTGTCCTGGAAGATTTGTTTCTTCCATAAATTTAGGTTGTTGTGATCATGACACTTTAGCTAAACCTATTTACTTTAACCTCACATCTTACCCAGGGTCTGTCAACAGAGATGAAAGTGCAGAAACACCAAGTGGTAGTTGTAGGCAAAGTTATGTATCTTTTGACCACACAACTTGTAGGTACATTTCTGTGCACAAACCATGTAGCTGCTATGGTTCTTTAAATGGATCTGTCGTTGTAGGAACACTTAATCCCCTTACTCAAACAAGTCAAATTACTACTTCTGAATTTGCAGAAGGAAGAGCAATTAGTAATTGTTTTTTATTTGATGCTGCAAGGTTACAGACTTTTACACTATATAACAACTTAATAGAGGCAAAAGCCTTCACCACCACAAAGAGAATATAATGAAAATTTATCTAAAACTTAAAAACAAAGTAGTAAAAAGTGTTCATTTAAGTCCTGTATATCTTGATGAAAACGATGATCAAGTTACTATTCAAATGTATGAATGGGATGATGAAAGTGACCATGACTACAACTCTGAAAACTTTTCTAACCTTGTTCCAGAATTTTGTACTTTAGAAGGTCGTTTATTTATGCCTATGGATTCTATAGACGAAACAGAACGTACTAAAGTTTTAGTAGAGCAGTGGACTATCTTAAGATCTTTAAGAAATATTCTTTTACAGGAATCTGATTGGACACAGTTATCAGATGTTACTCTAACAGAAGAGGATCAAACTTCTTGGAATACTTACAGACAAAAGCTAAGAGACTTACCAAGCACTCTATTTAATCCTTTTGTTTATGAGTTTCCAACTAAACCCTCTTGAATTTAGTTTAACATTAAACTATAATAACGAGCACCCTTCATGGGTAATAATAATAATAAGAAAGAAGACTCGTGAAAAAACTATTTTTTATTGATGGGGGCGCAGGACGTGCTATTGCATCCATACCTGCTTTCCTAAAGTATGCAAAGAAACATGATGACTTTGCCATACTAGTACATGGATGGGATACTTTATACTGGGGTATTCCTGAACTACAAGACAAAGTATTTAACCCTGAACAAAAAGGTATCTTTGATCATGTAGTAAAACATGCTGAAGAAATAATATCACCTGAACCATATCGAGTTCCAGGATATTTTAAACAAGAATTATCTTTGGCAGAAGCTTTTGATGTTCTTATAAACAACACTAATGATCATTCTGATCTACAAGATCCTATCTTGAAGACTTCTAAAGCAGAAGAATTAAATGCTGCAGGAATGATTCTTGATACTAAGAACCAACAAAAGAAAAACCATACTATTGTTATTCAACCTTTTGGACGTTCTGCACAAAAACACCCTGTTGGTGCTATTGTAGATGAGTCATCTCGTTCTCTTGATCCTCAAGCATATTTAAAGTTGGTCAAAAAGTTATCTGCAAAATACAATCTTGTGTTAATGGCAGAACAAGACTTCTTTATGGAAGAAGATACATACACAGTAAAACCACAAGCTGATCTTAGAATGTGGACTGCTTTTATAGATGCTGCTGACTATTTCATAGGAGTAGATTCTGTGGGTCAACACATGGCAAAAGCATTAGGAAAACCTGGAACTGTAATTGTTGGTTCTACTTTTGCAATCAATACAACTTATCCAGAATATTTTAACATTATTGAAAAGGAGGATGCTAAGAAATACTCACCTATACGTATATCTGGTCTTGAGGGTCACTTAGCTGATCGTATGAACGAAAGCCTGATGGACTTTAATGATGAAGAAATAAATAAGATGTATGCAAACATTGTAAAAGATATAGAAAAGAAGGTGAAGTAATGAATATTTTAGCAATCAATCCAGGACATAATGGTTCTGCTGCTTTATTAGTAGATGGTGAACTAAAGTTTTATATAGAGGAGGAAAGACTTTCTCGTAATAAGTACGATGGTAATCCTTTTGTAGGAATAATAGAAGCACTAAAGTATGGCGTAGACATTCTAGTTCTTGGTGGCACGTCAGAACATTTTCCTCAGTTACCTTGGACAGGAGAAGATCCTTACTCAGGTCTTTTAAGAAAATTTAATCCTAATATTCAAATAGTAAATGTTGGTGGTGCTCATCACGTAGGTCATGCAGCAAATGCTTTTTATAACTCAGGATTTGAAAAGGCTGCAGCAGTTATTGTAGATGGATCTGGTTCTCGTAGAGAGATAGAAGTTGATGAAAACTTTAAGAACCCAGGCTTTGAAACAGAGACTATCTTTAACTGTGATTATGAAGAGGGGATAAGACCTATATTTACTTCTTATGGAGGTAATTATGATACCCAACGTATAGTAACTGAAGATGTAGAAATGGATAGTGCTATAACAATAGTTAAAGCATATGAGGCTGTTTCAGAATATCTTGGGTTTGGTTTCATTGAAGCAGGTAAGACAATGGGTCTTGCACCATATGGTAAAAGCAACGAGTTTATTCCTAGTTTATTTTATGGTGGCAGAGGTAACAAAAATATGTTTGTACCTAATTACCCTGCAGGTGCTCACGTAGATCATTCACGCCATCCTCTCCTAGAACTAAAAGAAGATCCTAAAGCTTGGCACAGTGACCACACAAAGGTAACAGATGCAGCAAAAGACTTAGCTTGGGCTGTACAAGATGAGACACAAACTCTTGTAGGTGACCTAATTGAAAAGGCTGTAGATAGAACAGGACACAAAAACATTGTTATATCAGGTGGTTATGGTCTTAACTGTGTAGCTAATTATTACTACAAGGAAAGGTTTCCTGATCTTAATATCTTTGTTGACCCTATCTCTCACGATGGTGGCACAGCAATAGGATTAGCTAAGTTAATACACTATGATCAAAACAAAGAAGATAAGACTATACGTCCTATGACTACTCTTTATCTTGGTCCTGAACGTAAAGAAGACTATGACTTTGATGGTATAGAAACTAAAGATGTAAAAGCTGCTGATGTAGCAAAGCTAATAGCAGACAAAAACATTGTAGCTTTATTCCAAGGACGTTCTGAAGCAGGACCACGAGCACTAGGTAATCGTTCTATACTATATGATCCCACAGATCCTAATGGTAAAGACTTTGTAAACACAGTCAAAGGAAGAGAGTGGTTCAGACCTTTTGCAGGTTCAATGCTACAGGAAAACTTTGAAGAGTGGTTTGAAACTCGTGGTCTAAAAGAGTCACCATACATGATGTATGCTATGGACTTTAAGACTGACAAGCATGGTGAAGTTCCTGCAATCACACACGTAGATGGTACATGTCGCATTCAGACTGTAACTAAAGAACAGAACCCTAGCTATTATTCTTTGATAAAAGAGTTTAATAAGATCACTGGTGTTCCTATCTTGTTTAACACAAGTTTTAATCTTGCAGGTCAGCCTCTAGTTGAAACATTAGAGGATGCTATGATGACTGTAAAGAACTCAGATATTAATTATCTATACTTACCAGACATAGGCAAGTTGGTACATTATCCTTATAATGATAGTATCGTTGAGGATATGGAGGAAGCTGCTTAAGGTAGCCTCTGAGCAAACTGAAGAAGATCATCGAAAACTTTGGTCTTCTTTCTAAGTTTCTCTCTTGAGAATTTCTTGAGGTCTTCTTCAGTTTCTACTCCATGACCAGTACGTACAAGAATAGGTCTAGCTCCTATACGTTCTGCAGATTTAAGATCTGTCATCTTGTCACCAACATAGAAACCATTTTGTTTAAACCTATGTTTACCTAAAAATATTTCTTTTTCTGCTCTGTGAAACATACCAAGATTAGGTTTTGCATAGTAATCACATTTAAGTGAAGACTCAGAATAGAATAAACCATCAATGGAGTAGATACCTGCATTGCCAAAGACTTCCATCATACGTTGATGAACAGCTTCTACTTGGTCATGCGTCTGCTCCTTTTTCATAA
>Ga0209645_1000847_pt1 | contig 15605 bp, 26 predicted proteins | sample ETNvirenome_6_30_FD_184070 | JGI IMG/M metagenome (GOLD analysis project Ga0209645, IMG submission 184070) | Marine viral communities from the Pacific Ocean - ETNP_6_30 (SPAdes) (version 2) | ecosystem: Environmental > Aquatic > Marine > Oceanic | place: Pacific Ocean | collected 2013-06-19
CCAAGAAGACCAGAACGAATATCAGATAAAAGAGCCATAGTTACCTACCAAAATTACCCAAGGCACCACCCAACTCATAACCTTGAAGATTGAGTCCACCGCCTCCTGAACCACCACCTGAGCCTTTCCCCAAACCGCCTAAGAAATCACCAAACATGCCCGTGCCATAATCAATAAGCTGACCACTAAGGGCACTTCGTATCTGGTCGCTAGTGCTATACCGAGGTGCTGAGTAAACAGGTCTGGTTTCTGTTTGACCAAATGTTGCCCCAGAAATAAGGTCTTGATACTCACGCAAAGCCTGAGCGTCTTGCTGTCTGCGAAGCAAATCTTCCTGAGATAGCAAGCCAGCAAGTTGCAACCGACGGTCAATGTCACCAAATCCAAGTGAGCCTATAGACGGAGTAAGGCGGGCACCCGCTTCCATAGCGCCTATGCCCAATCTACCAACGTCAGCAAGACCAGTAGCGGCGCGAAGTTGACGCTCAAGGTCAGCTTGCTGCGCTTGAAGGACAGCAGGTGCAGCAGCACTAGCAATGCCTGAGCCAAGAGCCTCACCAAACAAACCACTGCCCAAACGACCCGCCCTACCAAATTGGCTGGTTGCACGTTGAACAGCAGGAGATATCGCGCTCTCCAAAGCAGCTTCAAACGCTGGTGTTGATGTCGTTGCAGGAGCAGCCGCAAGACGCTCAAACACCTGCTGTGCAGGAGAAAGAAATGAACCAGCCCCACCAAGAAGCTGACCTGTTGCAAACTGCGCTTCTGGTGTAAGTGGCGCACCCGCTTGCGTCATGCCGATTCCCTGCTGAATGGTAGAAATCTCTAGTGGGGAAAGTTGCTGATACTGTCCTAATTGACCAGACTCAAATAATCTTTGAGACTCAGTAGCAGCCTGTTCAAGTAGGGGCTGAATATAAGCAGGAGCCTGTGTTTGAAACTGTGCCTGACTTACAGATGGCCCCTTTGGTTTTGGTGCAAGCGCACCACCAACAGCAGTGCCTATCATGCCACCCACAGGGCCACCAAGAGCAGTCCCGATAGGCCCAGCCAAACTACTTACCACACTACTCATTTGTTAAATCCTTTTCAAAAACCCTAGAGCGTTCTTTGTAACCGCCGAGAGCTTTTCCCCAACCAGCGCGCCCATTTATCAACACTTTACTACAGCCCTTATCTTTTGCCAAGTTTTCTATGTGTTTTGTCATTTCAGCCAACTCTTTCAAATCGCCGCCAGCAAGATGATAAAGAAGGGCTTTGGCTAAACGACTTTCAATAACCTGAGTAACTATCGCGCTATCTTTGCCCATCCACAAATCTGCTTGATTTCTAGCCAGCATGTCCCTGATATCATCTATATCAAGCATCCCATCGCTGTACTCTAAGGCATCAACAAGATATCCCTTAGCTTTTCCCCAGTCTTTGCTTTCCCCTCTGTAAATCATCAGCCTATGATAACGTATGCAATACTGCTGTTATGACCATGATTTTTGTGACCAACAACAAAGCTGCCATTGGCACGGGAGCTAATATATGGGTCAACATCGTAATAATGAGAGTCAAGGCCAACAAACAAAATAACGCTATTAACACTGGCGCGGCGGTCAGTCACAGTAGTTGATGTTGTCCCGCTTGCAGCCGTAAATGTTCCTGTGCTGTTAATCTTGCCCTCCATGATATTGTTTACCACTTCAGAAATCTGACGCGGTGAACCACCCTCTTTGGGAAGATTGCGAAACTGATTAGCCATTACCTGCGGCCTCTAACCTGACCATCAACGTCAATACCTTGAACATTTGTCCAACTTCCGCTCAGGTTCAGGCGAACACGATGGAAACGACCAGAAGAGCGCACAGGGCAGAAGTTGTCAGTGTTTAGGGTCGATGCTGTACCAAAGGTAACTTCGGCATTGCCAGAGTCCCTAGAGGCAACCTGAGCAGTAACGGTAAGAGGTGAACCACTATCATTTTCAATGTATGGGATAATACCATTCACAAGAGAGCTTTTACCCGCCTGCATGTCAAACTCACCAGTCTCTACAATCGCGTTCAAGTTATCGCCCGTAAAAGTTTGAATCTTCTTGTCCTTTGCTCCAGCAAAGAAAAACTCACCACCCTTGTAAACTGGGGAGTCAAGAGAGCTAGGCAGTGTATCCAAGTTGGTGGAAATGGTAGCAAGACCCTCAAGCGTGTAGCCAGCCGTAAATAGAGGTGCCATTGCATCCAAGCCAATACTTGCGGTACTCCAGCTATCTATCGCATAGTTGTAAATAATAAGCTCGTCAGGTGTGCCATCACCAGAGTCAACGCTAGGGTAAGACCACACAACAATCTGACGAGATGGGTCAACAACAGCACTCATACGCGCGGCGTTATTAGACTGAAACCTTTTGAGAAAGAATCTGTTTACCTTCTCTGCTCCAATGGGTTTAGAAGAGCTACCGTCAAATACATAAAAACCATCGTCAGAAAGATAAAATACATTGCGACCAAGAGCGGCAACAGAACCAGCAACCTTACAGCCACGTTGCAACTGAACTTTATCAAATTCAAAAACAAGCGGCGAACCAACATACTGTGCGCGTACAATTCCCTTCTCCATTAGAATCGTTGCATATTCACCACCAACAAGGCCAGTAACAGCACCCATATCTGAGATGTCCTGAAAGTCTGCCTGTGTGTTCGGGTCAACAGCCCAGCTATCATAATCACCAATGCCAGACCATCGAACACGGTACGGCTTCTCGCCATCAGTCGTGTCGTTGGTATAGCCACACATCACAAAGTCACGCACAACAGCAATAAACCGTGCTTTAGGTGGGGAGCCGCCTAAATCAGCAAATCGACCACCCCCTGCTGCTGCAATTGTTTGGATAGGGTCACTATAATTAGTGGCAACAACATCTTCACCAAACTGGACAAACCGCCAGACGTAGCCAGTGCCCGTTGAGTAAGATGCGTTAGATGTTTTTGAAATATCGTCAAGACTCGAATCCGTAGCGTCAAATTTGTAAAGAGAGTTTTCATCGCCAACATATATTGCAGCAGAAGCTGAGTCATCCTTTGCAGCGAACATTCCACGGATAAATTTATTTGTTGCCCCAGAAAACGGCAGAACATCAGGAAAGTTTGTATACCCGTTTGCGGCAGGAACAACATTAGTTGCTACAGTAGCTCCAGCATTTTTATACGGAGGCTGGTCAGGTAAAAATTGTCCTAGCTTAATCATTGCACACCCCAAGTCTCAGAGCCTTCAGAAACAACAGTCCAAATCTCTGTCCCTTCAGACACCTCTGTCCACGTTTCACCACCTTCGCTAACTATAGACCAGTCTTCGCCTAAAATCTCTACATCTGTTTCTCCAACAGAAATAACAGCAGACAAGGAAGATGCACCATCAAACTGACCAGTAGCAACAGCAGCAATAATTGCCTGAGTAGCAGGAGTTGCAGCACCTGTTGCAAGAAGACCGCCAGCAGCAGTCATCGTGGCTGGGCCAACAACTAAAGATGCGCCAAACTGTACTCTAATACCATCTGAGGTGATTGTAACGGCAACGCTTAGGCTACCCTCACCAAGCTGTATTCTTATGCCTTCTGACGTTACTGTGGACGATACAGACGGTGTTGAGGCACCAAACTGAATCCTAATACCAGATGATGATACAGTTGCTGAAACAGAAGGTGTAGCCTCACCTTCACGCAGGGCTAATGTATTCCAAAACGCAGCGTCAAGAGCCTGATTAGGTAGTTGCTCTAAGTAACCCCAGTTATCAAGCTGCTCAAGGTTTGGCCCTACAATGTCAGCCATAACTAAGCTGCCGTAATGTCAATACCTGATGCAGCAATCTTAAAGATGTCACCGTCAGCGATAGTTTTTGATGTGGTTAACGCAGAGTGGAAAAGAAGGTTGCCACTCGTTGCTGCATCCCATAGGCCGATATGAGTAATCGTTCCAAAATCACCGCCAGAAGCAGCAGGAAACTCAACGGCACCACTATTAGAAGCAGTACCAGACGAAGCAGCACCGAAAGTAATGGTTTGACGAGCATATCCATTCCCGCTTACTTCTGTGCCCGTTCCAGCATCTGTGGGGTCGGCAGTGTGCAGTGCAACATAAACATTAGATGGCGAGGACGTACTAGACGTTCCAAGAAAGTGGTCGAGAAACTTGTTCTCAAGGTAATCGCTCATTGCGCTCATGTCAGTTCTCCGTAATCAGATTTCATTTGAAGTGCAGAGCCAGCTTGTTTGCTCCGCTCTTCTTCGCGCTTAACTTCATCAATAGCCCGTGTAAACAACTGTTCATACACAGTAGTTTTCTGGTCGTCCATCAAATATACACTAGCCGCAGCCAAAGAACCATAAAGATATGCGTCTGGATGACGAGTTAATATTTCATTGGTAGTGTTGCTGTCAGAAAGGTCTGGCACACCCTCTTGGTACACAATCTCTGCCGTGTACGATGAGTCAGGCTCTGGAGCAAATTTAATCTCACCACCGATAATAGTATACGCACGAGGCTTACCTTGTGCATTGCTTGCATACAACTCGTCCAGCTTTGCTGGTGTGTAATACTCAAGAACCTCTTTCGGAGATGTGTTTAGCTTAACCAAGCGTATAGAACGCAGGTCTGTTGGCAAAGAAACGTATGCGTCACCACCCACAAGAGTTGCCGTAGCTCTCTTTTCTTGACTACGGGCGTTCATCTCACGAGACATGCGAGACTCTGCAAGAGATATAAAATCTGGAATTTGCGTGGTCAAATCATCACGAGCCAAAAAGTTGGCAATAGATGTTTTTAGCTCAGAATAATTTGTGATAGCCATTATACGTTGCCGCCGCCAGTTCTAAAGAACCTGTTGTCATAATCATTCAGCCACTTCTTCCAAGCCTTCGGATTATGCTTTGGTTCACCCAATTCTTTAATAAGCTGATGATACAGAGCCGAAGGTATTTCCGCAACCTTCTGATGGTGTTTTTGTGTATTACCAATCAGAGAGTCTTGCCTGTAGCTGTTTCTCTCTTCCCTGTTACGAGAAAGCATAGCGTCTACGTTCTGCTTACTCTCGTAAATAATCTTGCCATCTTCGTTAAAATGCGCCCACGTTTCCTTACCAGAAAGAGGGTCAGACGTAACAAGTCTCTTCTTCATCTTTCTCCCCGAAAGTAATGGGGGTAGCCGAAGCTACCCCCTGAAGACTTACGACAGGTCGTAAACCGCACCGTGAGCTTTTGGTGCAGATACTTTCAGAGTAAATTCCGTAATGATTTGGAACTTCTCTGAGTCACCCGTTTTAGCCAAATCGTCAACCGTGAAGTTGCGGTTGGGAAGTGTGCAGATGCTTGCGTAGTCACTGTCGAGCAGATACACGCGGTCATCTGAGGCAAAACGGTCAATGACCACATCAAGCTGACCATAGTCGCTGAGATACAGCGAAACCGACCCAACGATAGCTGCCTCACGAGGAGCAGTATAGTTGATTTGGTTGGTAGCAACTGAACCACTGTTCAGGTCGCTAAAGGTAGCTTTCTTGGCAGGAGAAACAACGAGCATGTTCGGCTGACCACCATCGGTGTAAGCAGCTTGCATGGCGTTATCAATCTGAGCCAAAGTCAGTGCGCGGTTCGTACCAGACATATCAGGTACGTCTGTGCCATCACCAGTAGCAGCAGAAGTGCCAGAGGCATCATCTACATTGGTAATCCAGCTTGACAGAGTACCAGCCTTGCGCGGGTCAGATGCGCTACGAGCCGTATCTGAGTTCAGATACTTTTCTATGTCGCGGCGCAACTCAAGTCCTTTAAGAACTTTTTGGTATGCGACTTCCGCATCACGCCCCGCCTTATCAACAGCGTCCAGAGTGCCAGAAACTTGTGCATCTTTCTGTGAAATCTGCATGTAGTTTCCGAGGCGAGTCGTAGCTGTCGGGGTTGCGTATGATGCGTCAGCACCTTCGTTTTGGTAGTTGGTTGCTACGGCAGCAGCCAATTCTTGTACTTGCCACTCGACAAATACACCGTTACCAGTTTCCTTCCGCAGAGCAGAAAAAATTGGAGTTTCATCTGGGTCGATGCGAGTGATTACATCACTCAGGTCTTCCCGTTCACCAACTGCGTTGGCTGTAGTAAATTGTGCCATTTTAAGACCTCATTCTCTCTAATAGTACGGCGACAGCATCTTCTTTGCTGCCAGATTTATTTAGGCGTTCAAGTGCCTGTTTCTTACGATTAGCATTAGCTTGAGCTTTGGTCGTTGGTTTGCCTGACTTAGTGACCTTCGGGGCTTTCTTTACTTTCTTCTCAGCTACTGGCTTTTTAGCCATCAACTCATCGTAAAGGTACGCCTTGCGAAGTGCCAATACCGCTCGACTATCCGATGTGGCAGCAAGTTCAGCTTCAGAAAAACCTAAGTTGCGTTGAGCATAAGAGATAATAGCTTGCTTCTCTTTTGCTGCAACGTCAGGGTCTTTCCAGTCTGGCAAGGCTTCAAGAAGTTTCTCTTGCTCTTTTGCCAAGTGAGCTTGATGCTGTTGCACAAACTCCTGCTGACGTTCTTCCTGTACACGCACCTGTTCAGCTTTTACTTTTTCCATCGCTTCCTTACGGTCACGATAAGCCTCACGTTGGCGCATATACTCCATCGGGTCTTCGCTGTAGAGATTATCCCAATACTCTTGGGGCTTCTCTTCAGCAGAGCTTAGCTGGCCTTCTAACGATTGCAAAGCCTGAGCATACTGCTCTCGTTGCTGCGCTAGGGCGGCTACCTCCGCTTCTGAGTTCTTACGAATCTCAGCAGCTTCTTGCATCCGCTTTTGTGCAGCCTGCTCCAACTGATAAGATTTGACAAGTTCGTCAGCAGTGACGTTCTTCTCTTCACCATCAATCTTCACAGTGTAGTATTCTGTCTCGTCTTCGACTTCTTCAATCTCAGATACGTCAACGTCATACTCTTCATCATCCTCATAATCCCCATCAGCTTCGGATAGCTCTTGCGCGTCCTCAACCTCAAATTCATCTTCAGATGTCGCCTCAGTTTCTTCGACCTCAACGGCCTCTTCAACTTCGGCTACAGGCTCTTGAGCATCTCCGCTTGCCTCTTCAGGGGCGTTGGTGTTCAAGAGAAGGTCAACAGCTTGACCCTTACTAAGTGACTCTCCAGTTCCTAACAGGGTGCTGGGTTCATCGCTCATTTCGTTTCTCCTCTATAAATCTTTAAGAGCCTAGCTCTATCTTTGCTAAGTTGCCTGTCTCGACAACTTCATTCAAATGGCCTTGCACCACCATTAGTGCTTGGTACATCTGAAATAGCGTTTCTCGTTCATCAGCAGATGACGAGGGATTTTTCCAAGCGTCCAAGTAAGTCTCCTCTAACTTACTAAACGCTTCCAAGATAAGAGGGTCACGAAGCAATGCTTTTGCGCGTTCACCCCTATCTTGCTCCCCCCTTAGTTTCCCTTCATTCATTCACATCTCCTTGTTGCAAAAATATCACACAATGCTTTTTACGCAAGATATTTTATACACGAGGTAGATTCATTGATGTTTCTATGCCAGAGCGCACTTTTTCTGTACGAAGCTGCATCTCAAACTCAAGCTCTTGGCGACGAAGCTCCAGTTCAGCAGCCATCTTCTCGCGTTTAAGCTGGAACTCCATCTCCATTTTCTGTTGCTCCATCTGCAACTCGGCTTGCATTTTTTGCATTTCAACAGCAACAGCAGGGTCTTGCTGCGGCCCAGCTTGTTGAGCGGCCTGCGCCTGTTGCATAAGTGTGGCCTCAATCTGCTCGGCAGGTGCAAAGAACTGAGAAGCATCCTTAAAGCCAGAAAGTTCTGCAATCTTGGCAAGCGTATTGCGATACTGAGATAAACTAACCATTGGGTTGTTCAACCCCATCTGCATAAGAACTTGCTCTTGTTTTTGAGCAATCTGAGACAGGAACGCAACCTGCTGGTCACGCTGCGCCGTGCCCAAGCCTACGTTGATTTGTACATCATAGGCACTTTCCCACTCACGAGGATTCATCGGCACAAACTGATTACGCAAACGAATAATCTTTTCTTTGTTTTGATACTTCGTAACTAGGTGCAAAATGCCACGGAAAAGACTACGCACACCAGTTTCTGCAAATACACGGGCAATCATTTCAATCTTGCCCTGAGAGGCAGCTTGCATGGCAGCAACAGCAGTAGCGGTTGTTGATTGCAGCGCATCTGCATCCAAGCCCATTGATTGCTTGCTAATACCTGTACGCTGTTCACGAACACTGTCCATATAGTTCAGAGCAGGGAATACAGATGAAGATACCTCTGGAACCTGCAATGGCTGAACAGCACCAGCAGTGCGGGTTCTAACTATCCCGCCAGGCCTGTTAGTAAGTAGGTCGTCTAGGTTTACCTGACCTTCAACAGCAACAACACGGGCGTTATTTGTGTTGTAAATATTATCAAGCAACTGGCGCATAAGCGTGGACTTGATAAGCTGCACATCCATGACAAGCTCTGCTACAGAGCGACCAATGGCTCTGTGCGGCATAAGAATCGGAGACAGGACAGCAAATGGTATATGGTCAAACTCTTCATTCTCAAGAATGTGATATCCGTTGCCCACAGTAAGAACTCTGCGGAACTCGGCAACACCATCACCATCATAATCAGAACGAATATAACATTCGGTCACAAGAACGTGACGCATGGTCGGGTCGTTGCTATCAGTAGCTGAGTTTGACTCTAGGTCTTCAAAGCGAGATGTGCGCTCTTCAGAAATATCTAGGTCTGTGTAACCAGCATACTGCTCAATCTCGTCACGGTCATAGCCCATCGACACAAGGTCGCTGACAGTCATGGCTGAACGGTGAGCAACAAAACTAGCATCCTCAAGGGACTTGGCTCTGTTGCCAATCAAAAACTCTTCTGGCGGTATGTTTTCAATACGCACACTGCCAGTGTTCTTTGTGCGTTTGATTTTTACATCATAGATAACAGGGGCAGGGATAACGATACCCTCTGGTGTTTCTAGGTCTTCACCGATGGTGCGCTCATCCTGACTGACAACCTCAACCTCTGGGTCTGCAACCAAGATGGTTAGCTCGTCCATGTTAAGACCTTCGTACTCCTCTGTCTCAACATCTACGATTTCATCCCAATAGAACTTCACAACACCAAGTTTCAGGATAAGAGAATCCTTGAACCAGTTGTGCATGATTTCAAAACCGCGATTGTCATTGTTGATAATCCAGTTGCAGTAATCACTGGCTTGCTCTGCAATAGCAACATCTTCGGGGCCATGAGGGACAAAGCGCACATAGTCATCAGACTGCGTAAAAATACGCATGAGAGATGGCATGATGTGTTCAATGGTATCCGATACTTCCGTGCTAACGACTTGAGAGCGGTCAGTCTGCTCATTGCCAAATGGCTCACCCAGATAGTAGTCCATCGCATCAATACGGTCTTGCGAGTATTCCGTATCGTAGTGTCCTAGTGCCTGTTCAATCTCATTGCGAACAATCGCCTGAAACTCAATGTCGTTCATTTTAGCCATGACTATGCCTTCTTAGATACTTTGGCTTTTTTGCTCTTCGGTTTTGATTTTGGTTTAGGCTCTGATTTGGCCTTTGGTTTTGTTTCAACAACAGGCTCAACCTGCAAGGGCTTGCGGCAGGACTTACAATTTCCATGATAACCATTAGGGTTTGGGTATCCGCAGTGTGGGCAAATCATTTGTCTGTCTTTCTCTGTTTGCGTGGGCGACCACGCTTTTTAGGAGTAGCCTCTTCAGCAGCCTTTTGAGCTTTCAGTGCAGCTTCTTTCTCAGCAGCACGGTTCCTTGTGTAAATAGTAACATACATTAAGAACGCTTCCTTGCTTTCTTCTTAGCAGTTTCAGAGAGGTCTGCATAGTGATAGAGCTTTTTGCTTGATGCAGTATGCCGCGCCCCACTGTGGAGTTCTCCATTGGGCATCTTGTGCATACCACCAGTATGACGAGTACCATCTCGGAAATAATGTGCGACTCCCTTAGCCATCATGCTTTCCGTTTCTTTTTTGTGTTTTTCTTTGTTGTCTTTTTTGCAACTTTTTTGTTTTTCATATCTTTCTTTTTAGGTCTTCCAACTTTAGAACCATAGGTTCCTTTTCCATAAGGCATGTCTAACTCCTACCACTTTACTTTGTGTGACCAGTATTTTGCACTCAGCTTGCTTGTAGGCTTACCTTGTGCATTGTGACGAGCATAATAGCTCTTTCTACGCGCTTTTTCTTTTGCTGTCTTCGGATTTTTACCAGCACCCCTCACACCCTGCTGACCAAAACGTATTAGGCGAACCTTGTCGCCTTCCTTTGCCAGCACAGCATGACTCTTTTTGGGATGTTTTGGAGTACGCTTCGGTTTGTTGTAACCAGCAAAACGCTCACCACGGTAAACAATAGCCATCAACGAATCCTCATGTGGTGTTTCGGGCCGAGCTTTTTGCGTATATGCAGACCACGTTTTTTGTGCCTACGGCGCGTAGGTGTGCGCGGCTCAAAAACTACTACTGTTTTCTTAGCCATCAGGCTTCCCCGTAAATTCCATCATCTGTCACTCTGATAGAGCTTATAATCTGCAAATACTCTTCAGGCGACATTTCTGCCATTTGACCACAATAGGCTGATGCAAGCAAGGTCAGGTTCAGAAGGTCATCCCATTCAACCCCCGAATCACTCAACTCTTCAAGTAGCGTAACGATGGCTTCAAACTCTTCGCCACCCATTTCGATGTACTCATCCATTACACTACCCACTTTGCTGAACCATAGTTTAGCGGCCTATTCCATTTATGTGCGCCGCCACTCTTGGCAATACTAGCACGAGTTGCAAACGTCAGGCAAAAACTGTCTGCAAGGTCGGGAGAGTTTAGCCCACGCCGTTTCATCTCATCTTTGCTTTCAACCTTCAGCTTACCATTTGACGTAAACTTGAAGCGTGGCTTTGACAGGTCGTCAATCAATTCGTCTTGCTTTGGTATTGTACACTCACGGGCTTCAAACCATTCTTTTGCGAGAAACCACAACTCATCGCGTAAGCGTCCGTATCTGTCACCCATCGCGGGGGACTCAGCGACGTTAATCCCACGCACAGGTAAATCAAGTTCCATGAGGCGGTCAACAACACCAGCACCAAGACCGATACTGTCAACAAGTATTTCGGATGGCCTATCACTCCACCTAGTCGTTTCATATTCATTCAGTATAATCCCACATATCTCCATTAGGTCTTTGTTGCGCCATGTCTTGACTGGCTCAGTCACGACATTTCCCTTACGCTTGCACAGGGCAGTTTTATCGGTACCAAAACGTGCAACGTCCAAGCCCCAAACAACTGTCGTTGTTTCTGCGGCTTCTTGTTCACGCTCTGAGGCAGCTTGCAAGAGGTGTAACGGAACGACTACATCGTCATCGGCTTCAGGCCATTCGCCCAAAACACGCACACGATAGATGTTGCTGTCCTCCCCATACTTCATTTTCATATCATCTATGAAATTGTCGCTGACCTGACTGCTATCAGCAGAGGCCACCTTCATGGTAAACCATCTCTCTCTCATCTTGTTGAAGGCTTCGTAGAAATATCCAGATGTACGAGTCGGGTTGCCCGTCATAACGGTCTTGGCACCCTCTGTAGACATAGCACCTTCACCAACCTCAAAGATGATATCGTCCACACCAGATGCCTCATCAATCAGAAACAGCATGTTGGGTGAGTGAAAACCTTGCAACGCCTCTGGAGTCTCTCGGCGCGCAGTACGGGCAACGGCAAAACTGTCGTGCCCTGTAAGCTCAACTTTGTCAGACTTCACTTCTATCAAATCTTTCAGGCCGTCTGGCATACGACGATGCCACTTTGCAACCTCTGCCCATAAAATGTCTGACAACTGACTAGCAGTGTTGGCAGTACATGCTATCCGACTAGGGGAGCGTGTCAACACCCACCACAGTATCAACCACGAAAGAAATGCAGTCTTGCCAATACCGTGACCAGAGCGGATGGCTACACGGTCATTATCTCTCACGGCACATAGAGCCTTGCGCTGCCACTCCTCTGGCTTGGCTTGCAGGATGGACTCAACAAACAAAACAGGGTCAAGGGCTATTGCAAGCAATAACTCCTCTACGTCTAATTTTTTCTCACTCATAACTTCTCCTTGTAGGGGGGACAGGAAAGGGAAATAACCCGTCCCCCCAATCGGGAGCGACAAGGAGGAGAACGCTCAACCGAAACAAACTCTCCTCTGTGATATTTATGACACAGGTGCGGTGTTACTGGCAAGTAGTCTCACACAGAGACTTAGTAGTCTCACAGTGAGTCATAAACCAGTCATTAACCTATATAAGATATATCTCTTATATTTATGGCTCACACAGAGACTCGTGAATATTTCAGGAAATTTTTTGGCTAGGGTACCTTAGCGTTTCTCAGAGCGAAGGGGGGGGTGTTGCAGATATGTCACACATAGGGAGGGGTATATATAATATATAACAGCCCCCGCCCGAAAATTTAAGGGGGGCTAATCGCAAAATAAAACTAGAACAATTCTAAAAGTGTGGCTAAGTCTCTGATTTATCTGTGTATTCTGCTTCGATTATCTGCGCCTTTTCACTACGCTGTAGCTCTAGCGCGTCTTGTACATTTGAAAGGGCACTGGCAAGATTGTCGCTTGCCGACAATTCCATTTCGACACTGTGCTGTCTTGGAAGATACGACTGGACAACACGCAAAACATCCAACACTTTCCCGTTGTCCCTCATTTCTTCCACAAGCAAATCAGCGACAACCTCTACACCGCCAACCTTTTCCACAGACCTATCAAAAGCCCGCGCCATTGCTTTGGATAATTGCATGTAAGGGCTACCGCTTCCCTTTGGTCTACCGCCCTTATTTTTCACAACACTGCCAGTCATGTATTAAACCTTCCATCCTTTTGTTACCGTTGCAAAAATACCACACATAAAAAAAACGTCAAATCCCATTATTTTTTTCTTGTAATAATGCGCGGCTTGCATTATTCATATGGTTAGTCGCAATCAAGCGGCAAATCGAAAGGGAAAACATTATGACTGAATTATCATTGCAATCATTTAATTTAGACAGCGAATTAGGCGAGTATCGCGTCAGCGATTTGCCCAATGGTTGCGTCGCTTATGTTTATGAAAAAAACATATTCAAAAACAGCAAGCTGAATTATTATGCTTTGAAATTTTGGAAGCCCACAGATAATATAAATGAATTTACATATGAAATTTTTGATAATTTCGCAGATTTGAAAAGCGCATTGTCAGAAAAAATAGCTAATCTTTCATAGCAATAATCGAAACGCGCCTTGTGCGCGTCTGGTAAGACTGGCCGCTTGCCACTGATGAGATAGGCCAAATCGAAAGGGAAAATGCAATGGAAAACGTAATTAATAGAGCAATGAGCCTTGCGGGTCGGCATGGCGTACAAATCAACCAGCAAACACTTGCGATGGATTTGTTTAATTCGGGCGTTAATTTTGACGCGCTGGAAAAAATGAGCGACGCAGACTTTGCCCATGACATTTTCGGCATAATCTCAAATATGAATAGACAAACTTGCACGCTGGAAAATTGCTTTATCCCGCGTGCTGGATTGTCGGAATAATCAGCGAAAAGCGCGGCGCAATGTGTCGCGCTTTTTACGGGTTATTTCACCCGAATATGAAAGGGAAACAGAATGAATTATATTGAAAGTATAAAAGAAACTGAAAACGCCATGCTTAACAAATTGCAGGGCGGCACTTTTGGTGACTTTGCGGCGGCACTTGGTGACGCATACGAAAAAGCGGATTTGAAAAACCGTAAAAAACTAGAAGCCAGCTTTCCAGAAATTTTTGGCCTTGCAGGTGATGTTGCACTTTTGGAGTTATTGGACGCATGATTTACAAGGGATATGAAATCGAGGCTTTCGACCATGTTTTTTTCGATGTGAATGAGGGCGTAAAAATTCGAGTAAATGGCGTAAAGTTCCCACGGGAGAAGGGCGAACACTACGCAACGTCAAATGAAACGCAAGCTATTGAATGGGCTATTGCCGAATATGAAGGCAAATACCTGTCTCGCGGCGGCGTGGTTTACGATAGTGAGGCCGATTATCTGGCACAATGGAAAGACTAGAAATGATTGGACAGGCTGGCACATGCTGGCCTGTCTGATGATTGCTAGGCAATACCGCCTCAATCAAACACGAAAGGGAAATCAAAATGACCATTAATACAAATCAAATAAAACTGATTAACCGCGTATATTCTGCGCTTTCCTATCGTTTGGACAATAGGGGAAACCGCCGCTATATGTCTGAGCTTTTTGACATGGAACGCGACCATGAAAAACGGCATCGCGCCTTCACTGGTCGTCAAAATTACGGCAAGCTAACAATGGCACTTGCGGCGCGGCTTATATCAGCCCAACACGTTATAGACGGACTAAACACCCGCTACACTGTCAAAGACAGCTTGCACGTCAAAGACAGCGTTATCATGGCGCAAGCTATCGCTGAGAATTTCCCCGATGAAATAGCGCAAGCGTTGGCTGAGTTTACGCAAGATGAAATAAACGAATTTAAGGCACTGGCATATCACGAATTAGTAGAAAGCGAGGCGGCATAATGAAATGCGTTCATTTTGACAAATCGCCTATGGGATTCCATGTTTACCAAGAGGGCGAAAAACACCCTGTTGGCTGGCTAAAGCAGGCTAACGGGCACGGCTCTAGTGATTATTATATAATTCATAACCGCCTAAAAGCAGACAAGCGGGGCACGGCTTTCCCTTTATGGGAAGCTAAAAAACTAATCATTAAACTAATCAAGGGGGAAGGATAGACAATGTTTATAGTTTTTGGAATTATATTTAGTTTGTTTTTGTTTATCGCCGCTTTAGGCGGGGCGCATTTATACGTACACAAAACGTCACGCCCTCAAAAAGTGACGGTTCGCTTAATCACGAATTGCGGAGGAAAGCATATAGGCCATTGGCTATACGACGAACACCACATAGACCAACCCGCATATCTGCGGAGACAAGAGAACACATAAGCCGTTTTTCCCTTTTCGGCTTATCGGGGCTGGCCTACACGGGTCAGCCCCTTTTTATTGCATAGCCCTTAAAAGCCCTCAGAGGCACCATAGAAGCGTTTTTATAAATCGCCTAGGTCTGGTATATCATCGCCCCTGTTTGCCTCTGTAAGGCGCTCTAGAGCCTTTTGCGGTATCTTTATAAGCATTTGCCCGATATTTGCTGGCAAAGCACCGCTATCAATTTGGGCTTGTGTCTCGACTATCGCCGCCCGTGCGCCTTCGATTGTCCAGTTCCCCCCACGGGTGCGGATATCGTCGGCCTGATGTTGACCTTGTGGAACATAGCTTGCAGGTGTTCTATTTCTCTGGTGATGTTCACGCGCCACTTGTTTAGAATGTTTCACTATCAAGTTAAGCGGGAACCAATATCGGCTTGTGTGGTCTGATATCACGCCACGCCAGATTTTACGCAGATATTCAGTATATAATTCGCTGTTAATATCGCTGGGCATGTTACTATTTATGGCTTCACAAATCTC
>Ga0209645_1000852_pt1 | contig 15586 bp, 39 predicted proteins | sample ETNvirenome_6_30_FD_184070 | JGI IMG/M metagenome (GOLD analysis project Ga0209645, IMG submission 184070) | Marine viral communities from the Pacific Ocean - ETNP_6_30 (SPAdes) (version 2) | ecosystem: Environmental > Aquatic > Marine > Oceanic | place: Pacific Ocean | collected 2013-06-19
AAACTGCTCCTGAAAGTATTGGAGTGGCTTGCCAAGTTTTTACATCTTGAAATGCTTGTTCTCCGGTCATATAAAACCCAGCAAAGTTAATTGGAAAGTATCCAGCTACCCAAGGAATTGGATTCATATATGCTAGGAATAAACCTAGACCACCTAACAGTATCATTGAAACTGATAGTGTCGTTAGAAATATATTAAAAGTTTTCTTTACAATTGTCCAAAAATTAAATGTTGGCATATTCATACTTATCCTCCTAGTATGGACTAATTCAAATTGTCACACTTTATTATACTCAAATAAAAAAAATTTTTGCCGCCTTAATATTAATTAATAATTAATTAACTGGAGGGTCCATATATATCCCCCCCTTTAAGGGGGGATATTATATGGACACGTCCGTATGTGTATAACTGTCGTTTGCTCGGTGTATCTGTACAAAAATACGTAGTATCTGTACAACTTTCGTTTGTATGTGTTTGACAGATGTTTTTATTTGTTGTATTATATAATTATAACAAAAGTTTTTATAACGAAAGGATAAAAATATGGTAAGGAAAATTACAAAGTCTGTAAATAAACGGGCTAAAAAGGTTACATGGAAACAGGTTCCAACACAAGGATTAGTAATTATTACTGGTCATCGTGGTGAAGGAAAATCAGCTTTAGGTTGGTGGTTAGCCCAAGAAATGCATAAGCGTACTAAAAAACAAGTAGCTACTTTTGGATTGACTCAAGAGGCAAGAAAGCTTTTTCCTAAAAGAGGTTTTGGTAGAGGTGGCATAAACCATGTGTCAACTATGGACAAAGTAAATCGGATGAAGCCTAGTATCATAATTGTAGATGAAGCTGCTCGTGTAGCAAGTTCTAGAGATTCCATGAGTGATGTGAATAAAGATTGGATAAAACTGATTGCAATTTGTCGTCATAAAGACCATTTGTTGATATTTATTCATCAACAAAGTAGACAAGTCGATATCCAAATAATGATGGATGCTGATTTGGTAATGATGAAAAGACCTACCCAACTTCATATAAGAGAAGCAAGAGCTTCTTTTGCTCCTGAAATACAGGAAGCACATGATTTGTTCAACCGAATGAGGGGGGATACAAAAAAGAAAGTCTTTGTGGTAGACTATCATTATGGGGCTAAGGCAATGTTACCGGCTTACATGCCAACTTGGTGGAATACCAAGGTGTCAAAAGCATATAGCAGTGTTACATAGTAAAATAGATGTAAGTGGGGGCAGGAATGCCCCTACTACATAGGAGAATATTATGCCAAAACAAAAAGAAGATAAGCGGACTGTTGATTATAAAGAAAATAAACTAGGTGCAATTATCAGAATTAAAACTTCATATTTAGTTGAAGTTTCGGAAGAAGATTTAGAAAACATAAAAAAATATACATTGGACAATTTTATACTAAATGATTTGCGAAACAATCGTAAGTTAGTAGAGGAAGGTAAAAGTACAATGAAAAAAACTACAGAATCTGTTTGGTTAGCAGAAGAAAAGAAACAGTTTGGAGACTAACATGAGTATAATAGATAAAGAGAATAATGTTTGGAAAGCTTTCGTTCAATTTCGGAGTTTGTTTGAGACAGAAGCTAGAGATTTAGGTATAGATGTTTTTGGTACAGACAAAATTGAATCTGTAGCAACCTCTCTAACAATGGCCCACTTTTTAGAGCAAGCTACCAAAGAACTAAAGAAACTAAACGACAGAGGTGAACGTAGGGCAAGAAGAGATTTTCACATAAAAAATACGTCAACTTTTAAGGATAACCATGGAAAACTTAACAACTGAAACGTTTGTAACAACCTTAGAAAACTCTAACATTCCTGTGTTAGTAGATTTTTGGGCTGAGTGGTGCGGGCCCTGTAAAATGATAGCACCAACCCTTGAAAAACTTTCCCAAGAATATTCTGGGAAAATTAAGATAGCCAAAATAAATATAGACGATTATCCTGAAGTGGCTCAACAATATAACGTACGTTCAATCCCAAACTTAATCTTTTTTGTAAAGGGTTCCCCGGTTTCAAGTATTGTAGGAGCCAATAAAGAAGGAATAGAAAACCAAATAAAACAACTGATATAAAATGCCTAGATATAAATTTACATGTAAAACTTGCAAAATAGATGATGTGAAAAAGTTTCTATATAGGTATAACCCTGAAACAGGCGTTATAGATTTAAGAGTTTGTGAGGACTGTGGTAAGGCTGTTGATAGAAGTTGGGGGCAACCACCCAAAAGTTGGTATAGGAGCATTAATAGTAAACAAGCATGAGTCAATTTGAATGGACATTTGGACACCAACTAACACTGTTTTTAGCAGGGTTCATAATAGTGTTCGTGCTTATACGAGTATATTTTAGGAAGTAAATGGATTTTATAACAATCAATATAATATGGCTAATAGCCCTTTTATGCCATAAGTACTATAAAGATAGTATAATTAAAAGATACAGAGAGAGGTTGAGGATATTGGAGGACACATGGACAAAAGAACTAAAGGAGAAATAATAGGCTTGGCAGCTATAGGAACTGCGGTTGCAGTGGGCGTAGCCTATGTTAACAGAAAAAAGATACGGAGAAAGTATGACATCAAAAAGCATGATGCTCTTAGGTGGAAAGACAATAAAACTCAAGATGTCTTACTCAAGGCGGAAAAGGTTGTAAAAAATCTTCAAGACAAGACTCTCTCAGTAAGGGACATTGCGTGGTAGATACTTGGACATACTTTCATCGATTCGATAGCATAGAAACCTCAATAGAATGTTTTCAGTGTGTAAAATCATACTCTAAAGAATATAAACCATTTTTTAATGTGGGGGGCAATTTAGTTTGTTATGACTGTGTAAATGAATCTACTACAATTTCTTATAATGTAAAGGATAATTTTCCAGACATGAAACCCCACTCTTGGTACATGGGTAGACCATCACAAGAAAATACTGTATAATAAAAAAATGGCAGAAGCTATTAGTTGTTTTTTTATTTAGATACTTTATTAACGTTAAGTTTCTGCCTAAAAGAAAGAAGGAACCGATGAGCGACAGAGATTACAGAAAAGAAATGGAAGACTTTGCCCTAGAGGAACTTGGGGTAGAAGACCTCGTTATAGCGGATGGCTACGAGGAGGCCTTTTTAGGTATAGCAGAAGGTTTTGGGGGCACAATGGTCCCAGTATATGGCTACGAGCTTTGTATCCAAATTCTTATGCGGGACGGCATGGATTATGAAGAAGCAATTGAATACTTTGAATATAATACCATGGGAGCCTACTACAGTGACAATCAACCTATCTATATCCACCTAAGTCCTAGTATCTTTAAACCTGTAAAGACGACAAGAGACTCTCATTTAATCCCTCGTTTTTCTAATACAATAGAAAACTGTCCTGAAGACGCACCTAAACCACAGGATTGGCTAGGTCTATAATATGCCAACTTATCAATATTTATGCAAAAAATGTACGAAATCCTTCACTCAGGTAGAGAGTTTTAACGGAAATAGTAAAATTAAATGCAAATATTGTAAGAAAAAGACAGCTATTAGACAATTTAGTCCACCGACAGTGCTTTATAAAGGCGATGGTTGGTACTCAAAACCACATAATGATTAATTATTAACCTTTGTTACTTGACAAGGTTCGATTCTTTATGTAGACTTATAAAAATAACTATATAAAGGAGCCGAAGTATTATGGTAGATAGATATAAAAAAGAAACATTCTATAAATTTTCTAATGAAACTGGTTATAAAATGGTTAGAATTTCTAAAGTAATTAAAGATGTTGAAAAAACTATGCGGGTTAGAGAAGAAAAGCGATTAAAATTTAAAAATCGTAACTCAAATAATTCAAAATTTTATGAAGAGCGGGCTAAAAAAGAAGTAAAGGCTTATTTGGCCAATGAGATAAATGGGGAGTATACCGGAGGAAGTAAGAAAGGTCGGATAAAAGACCCACTAAAGGAAGCCTTACTAGAAGCTAAGGAATATTGTTGTGAATTGTGTGGGTATAGTGGACTAAATGGAGATGGTAAACCGAACTTAGAGATACATCATAAAAATGGTAGAGATATTCCAAGGTCTGGTTATGTGGAAAACCACCAAGTTTTGTGCCCAAATTGCCACTTAGAACTTACATCACAAGCTAGAAAGAGTTTTGCATAATGGTAATAGTACGAGAAAGAACAATTTGTAAAAGCTGTACATCAAAACTAATAAAAAAACAATCTAAATTTTGTAGTTTTCAATGTCAGAATAACTACAACAGACTAACTCAATTAGAAAACTTTATTAGAGGTTATAGTAATGGGTTGGAAAAAAACGATGATACATATTCTAAAACTATTAGAGACCATGCCGTAAACGAAATTATTTATGTTGAAGGTGGTTGTCTGTCTTGTGGATACCGAGAGAAAAAAGGTTGGAGACTAGAAGCTGTAGACAGAGTAAAATTTCAACATATGGAGGACAACCGTTTTACACTAACTTGCCCTAAGTCAGATTGTCTAAGGAAACATACCTTCTAATGACTACTTACAACAACAATTTTACACATGATTTAGAGTTTGGTAACATGGGCGAAAAGTCTATTGCCAGAATACTAGAGCTTGAACACACTAAATGTGAGGTCAAAACAGAACGAGGTGACTACGATAACCTTAACTCTTGGGTAAATACAGGAAATGTGGCGATAGAAATAGAGTGTAGTGATAAACCTTCAGGCCTAAAACATACACAAGCACACTATTGGATACACAATTTTGCAATTAACGACATCATTGTAAGCACTTTTATAGCTCCAGTACCAGTATTAAAGGAGCTTATAAACTCCATACCGCCTAGAGAACGGCCGGTAGTAAACGGGGGAGACAACAATGCGGCTAAAATGGTGCTAGTAAAGACGAAGTACCTTCTAGACCCATTCTTTCTTTCCAAAGCACACAAGAAGTTATATGGACAGCACAGCCAGACAAAGTGTTGTGTATGTGAAATTGAAGTACTATACCTAGGTGATGTTATGGATGCACCAATTTATTGTTCAGATGCTTGTAGTGACAAAGATAAAAAGTCAGATGGCAGGTATAGCCTTCCATGGTAATAAAAGGAGATAAAATGATAAAAAATAAATGTCTTAGGGCAGAATTAAATGACCCTTTTTGTTTAAAATATTTATACATAAAGGACTTTCCACAAAGCTATGTAACGCATAAAAAAATTAGATGTTACGATTATCAAATTCCTAATTCAGAAAAATTGCAACTATGTACACAATGTATTCATTACTTACATAAAAAGGCTCGAAGGCATACTATACCCATTAATGACTTAGCAAAAAACCCAAAGAAACGTTTTAGTTTTACTAACTTTGGTTGGAAAAAAACCTCTAAAGAGTTTAAGTTGCTGCACAGTTATTTTCTGAGCGGAGAATTAAATATAGAAGAAAAGTTTCTTTTTTCCAAAGAAGATGCTTGGCCTGAAATTAAAAAGGACCGAAACCCTGTATCCCCCGTGCAGAATAAAAGAGAGCTTGTTTGTTTAACTTGCTTTAAACCCTTAGAGCCAAATACTCACGCCATTAATGCATTATATTGTTCAGATGAATGTTTAGACGAACAATTATATAAACAAAGAGTGGCTGAAAACAACTAGAAAGATTAACTTTTACGAAATTTGCCCCAGAGGAATAGAGTAATCGGCACCAGACATACCAGAAGAAACTCCCAAGAGGTAGTCCAACTATAAAAACTATCTTCCAAATTAAATACTTTATTTAGAAAACTACTTTCCATTACATAAGTACTGCTGTTATAACCATTAGTATAACAATACTCACGAAAGCAAATATAAACATTTTAATATCTTTATCCATATTAGATTATACTAGTTGTTATAACTCTAACTGAGCATATTGATATTAACTTTTAAGTTTTACGAAATCGGCCGCTAAATAAACTCTCTTAACTTTTACGGAAGTTAGAGCCAGAAGTCTACGACCAAGGTCGTGGCCCCTAACTCCCTATTTATCCATAATTTATATATAACCCCTATTGCCAAATAATCCAAAATTTTTATTTTTTTTTAAAATCCAGATTAGCCAGAAAACTTTCCCCAGTTAGGTAAGACCCCCTACCCCCTCATTTGACAAACCTTTTATATATGCTATATACTAAATAGTGACAGGTTTTCTTCTGACATTGGTTGCTACTGTACGAAAGTATGCGAATAGGAGTACTACGGTAGCAGCCATACTAACCCCCTTACCCCCCAGTTGCCTCAGCTTAAATATAATTTATATATAAACAAGCCCCCATTTATACTTGGAACTTTTCAAATTTTTACTCTGTTTTGAAAATATACTCTCTGGGCTAACCGAGGTTCAAAATACTATAACAGGGGGGTATAAAGGGTTTATTATTTTGCGTTCTTTGGTGGTTGGATTGCGTTTTGAGGGCTTGGAGGATTGCCAGCAGGGGTTTTACTCCCTGCCAGCTTTTAGGAGGGCTTAAAATGGATTTTCAAAGATTTTATAATTTTTCATTGCTTTTGTTTTCAAGCTTGAATAATAACAATCATAACAATAATACAAATGATTTTTTATTTTCAAATTTTCTTCCGAATCGAATTTATCAAAGCAAGATTCACAAATAAAATGTCTCATATTATTTAACCTCCTTTTCTTTTATTGGTTGTGTATAGTCTAACGAATGACAATTTGAACATATATACTCAACTGATTTTGAAATAATATTGAAATCATTATCAAATTCAATTTCGTTAATGTTTGGATTGTGTTCTATATGTGCTAATTCAACGTTATAACCGAAACTTCTAGTATTCTGAACATATCCCCTTAAATTCTTCTTAAGCTCTACAGGTCTCAAACATTTTTTGCAAAGATAATCAGCTAGATTTATATCTAGTATAAATTTTTCAATAGCTAATTTTATTAATTCTTTATTAGGTTTTAATAAATCATGGTCAAAAATTTTCCTCCTGATAGACATTGAAAAATCATTTTGAATTTCTTTGCCGTTTCTTCTTTTACTTTTAGTTTTTAAATTATTATCAACTGCAAATTTAACTCTATAATTTAATTTGCAATCATCATTACAATATAATTTTAATTGTGTTTTATAATTCCATTTGGTGCCTAATTCTCCACAATATAAACACTTGCTAACAGTCAAGTAACGCCCTTTATGTTTGCTCGGCTTTACAGGGTGATTATGATTCTCTATCAAGTTATCATAATATTTTTTTCTATTCATTTTTGGTGTATATGCTCTATTCATTTTGTATTTATCCTTAATACATGTTTTATAGTTTCAATTGAAATCTATGATTTCAATTGTATCAGCTGTATAAGGATTGTCAATAAATAACACAATCAATTTTTGAATATTTACAAATTATTAAAACAACGGCTTTTAGCTATTGACAAATTAGGATTTTTATTAACTTGCGAAAATCGTAATTTAGAGGGCATGATATATCCTTATTAATATTACGAAATTCGTAAGGACACATTCTAAAAAATTTAGAATGACCTTTTAGAATTTTTATAACTTGTTTAGAATTTTTTATAGTTTGGAATTTTTTTGAATATGGCAGGGCATGGGAGGGGACACCTTAAATAAAAAATGCCCTGTAACAACTAATAATTATATTAGCTAGGATAAAGTTACAAGGCACGATATAAACCCCTTTAAAATGTTGAGTAGTATAAAATCCCATTAAAACTACTCAACGCACCTTAAAACGCATTTTAGACAATATCTAGTAATTCATCATAGCTATTTTCAAGCGTTCTTGTAATTTCTTTTAATTCAGTTACTAGAAGGTTACTACCATTTATTAAGCTGTATAAATAATCATAATTTGTACCATCTGCAAAAAAATTTTCTCTATCATTATTTATATTATTTTTCATAGTCTGATTTTCTTTTATTAGATTTCCTAAAAAATTTTTGAAATCTGATAACGCCATGTCAGTTTCTATATTTAGATTTTGTTTAAAGCTATTCATATTAATTTTCTCCTCTTTTGTATGGCTCTACCTTAATAAATGGTTCGTGGTTGTTTTCTAGCATGTAGTTATTAAGATTCCCCTTTTTATATTCCTGATACATTTTCATAAATGCTTGATGCTCACCATCATAAATATAAGCCAATGCACCAATAATTTTTTCCCATTCTGCGAACTTGTCAGTTAATAAACCTATATCTAGTTTAATAGTCTGCTCTTTATAAAATGTTTTTATTGTTACTTCAATTTCATTTGTATTTTCTATATTCATTTTGTTTATCCTTTTCTATCTAATATGACACGATCGTGTCATATTAGATTTATTGTTTATTATTTATTTTTTTTCTATTGCATTTTCAAAAGCTAGATTCTGCTTTTCACTCCATCTTTTAAACCGTGTATTAGAATCCCATGTCTTAAAGTATGATTTTTCAAAAGCATTTCTGAACACTAATAATTCATGACTAATTAATTCTTCAATTTGTTTTAATAAAGTTATCTTTTGATACTCGGTTAAGTTACTAGAATTAATCGTGTTCTCAATATTTGAAAATTTTTCTATATAATTTTCATTTCTAAAATCCATTTTGTTTATCCTTTTCTTATTTGTTATTTAAGTCAATTTGGTATGAAGATTTTAAAGACTTAATTAAATTATTTGTTACTTCTATATTTAATTTTTCATTTGGATTTTGATACGCACCTATTGTTTTAAGGTGTTCAATCAAGCTGTCCATGTTATGTTTATTACTCATAATTTTTTTATCCTTTTCTTAAATTGGTTGTTCAATTTGTTTTGTGCAGTCTTTACACTTTATTTGATTAGAGTATTTATGAATATAATTTTGTCTGCTTTGCTTTTCACAAATGCTACACAATAATTTATGTTCATTGTCATAAATAGAATCATTTATAAAAACTCTATTGTTATAATTTTGTTGATTAAGTCGTTGTGACTGCTCAACACTTTTATTTTGATGTTGCATTTTAAGTATCCTCCTTAATTTATTTTTCAACATATATACATTCTAGCACGTGTAATAACAGGTTGTATAGTACCTGTCAAACCCTGTTATAGATAATATAAGCTGATAAGAAATAAACAAGATACAGGTTAAAAGGTTAAGTCCCCTTCCGTTCCTTCCTTCCCTTCCTTCCGTTCCTTCCCTCCGTTCCCCTTCCTTCCGTTCCCTTCCATGTGTGGAGGGCGAGAGGTAGTTTTTTCCCTCCACCCTTCCAGCATATTAAAAAACTTTTCTTCCTTCCTAGTTATTTTAATACGGGTTTAGACCATTTTTAACGGCATGATATATCCCTATTTAAAAGGACAAATTCCAAACAGTTTAGAATTTCTATTTGGAATTTTTTTGTCCTCTTTGGAATTTATTTTATGAGTTTAGCATTTCTTCCTATTGTCTGAAATCCTAAGTAGCCTTCCCCCTTCCTTCCTATTTCTTCCCGTTGCCTGTCGAACTCTTCCATGTCTATATTATCCCCCGCAATTTCTGCGAGGGTTTCACTTGGAGCATCTACTGTTATTTTATAAGTCTGTATCCAGTCTAACTCTATTTCAAATTTCATCTTGTTTTCTCCTTTTCATATTCTTTTATTTCTTCTTCTGTCATAGTGTGCATTTTAATTTTTCCGTATCGGTTTTCATGTGCTTTTATTATTTCATTAAGTAACGGTTTATCATTCAAGCCACTTGATAACATATCCATTACATTTCTAAGTGTAACGTTATAGCGTCCATTTCTTAGGTCTAAAATCAAATCCATTCTATATTTTTCTAAAGTATCTGTATCCATTTTTTATCCTTATTTTTTTGTTTATCGTTACACTAATTATAACACGAGATACTAAATAACACAAGGTGATAATAGTTGTCAAATACTTTATAAAGAGATTATAAGATTTTTTAGGTGGCAGGTTAGAAGGTGCCCGTTCCTTCCTTTTCCTTCGGGCTCCTTCCTTCCTCTTCCTTCCTTTAGTCTAGTAAGACCATATAAGCGTCAGAGTTATTTTGAATAAACCAATCAAGACCTACTCGTAACCCCTTCCAGTCTTCCAGCAACTCGCACCCCATGAGGTAATCATATATTGATAGTTCTAGTGCGTTCAATTCCACACTTGCCCCACCGAATCTATTTTGTACTACTGCTCCCTCATCATAGATTTTTATTTTACCTTCGTATTGTTTAGGTAATTTTTGAGTTTTCATTTTTTATCCTTTACTATTTTTAGTTTATAACAACTAGTATAACAGATTGTCAGAATATGTCAATAAAAAAATCCCCTATCAATTACTGACAGGGGACTTTGTGTTTATCGTTTGCTTGCGAGTTCCGACTTGAGAGTATTTATTTCATCAATGTATCGTTCCAAGATTTCCCTTACATTAGTCTTCATTTCTTCCATGTCTTCCAATGCTTGTTTCACCTCTTCCACCATTCCCATTAAGTCCTTGATGGCTTTCATCTCCTCTTGATGATTATAAAATTCATTGTCGAACTGCTTCCGTTGGGTTGTATCCATACTTCATTACAGCTCCATTTGTTTTATTTACCCCTTATACTTCGGCATTGTCCATTCTGTAAGAATATGCTCAACAATTTTAATCGCTCGTGGGGTTGTGAGTTTAACACCGATTGGTGTTTTCATAATGTGTTGAACTAATTTTGCTTCCTCGTATGCTAGGCTTCCATCCTCTCGGACTAACTTCATTTCTAAATTCATAGCTGTTCCTTTCGTACTATTATTATACTAATCTTCTTCGTCTAGTTTGTATTCTTCCAAGTCTATTCCAACATTTTCAGCTTCCATTAGAATTTCTTCTGCCGTCCAACCAGTTTCGCCACCTACAATAAAACCTCTGTAAGCTTCATCATTGTATTCCCATTGAACACCTAAGTTACTAATCTGATAAACTAACTCGTCTATTAGAGCATCAAAATCATACCCTAGCTTTTCTAATTCGCCCTCAACATCATAAATGCCTCTTTTATGGATTGTCATTTTTTATCCTTTCTTTTTTGTTTATACATTCATTATAGCAGACTGACAGACCTTGTCAAATAAGAAGCCCCCAACAAGTAGGATAAAGGACTTATCAGGGGCATACTTTTTTATTATAGCAATCGGGCCTCCAAAGTCAAATGTTTTTAGGCCTATTTTTGAATTAATATTCGGTATGATATATCCCCTTAAAAAAAATAAACAGAGGCTCCCCTTAAAATGCAATTCATGAAGGGAGGTAGGAGAGCCCCCTAGATATCTATTCTACCTCGTAGGTAGTTTTTTGTGCTGTAACCTCTTTTAGAGTGTTGAGGTTTACCATTCTATAACCTTTGTTTACATTGTCATAGATACCTACTAGACCGTAATCATCAGGGTTATATTTTAGTCCCTCACCTGTAGTGAATTTGTGAACACCTGTTCTACCTGTTAGAGTTCGTTCTTCACCATTCTTTTTATCAAAGACTACAGTTATAAATTTACCTTGACTATTCTTTATAATCTCGGTTGCTTTAGCTTTACTGATTTTCATTTTTATCCTTTTCTTTTTCTTTGTATACTATTATTATAGCAAATTGTCAGAGGGTGTCAAGTAAGTGAGGAGGGCAAAATGAAAAAAACCCCCCTCGTGAAATACTAGAAGCTAGCGTAAACAGTCGGCTTTCTTCCTTCTGCTTCCAACGCTTCCGATAGCTTCACAAAGTCCTCAAAGGCTTTGACTACGGCATCATCTTCCGTTAGTTCCTCCTCATAAACCTCTTTGGCTCTTTGGATAACAATGTCCTTAGTTAAGGGTAATCGCTTCCTTAGTTCCTTAGCAGGTATATGAACATCATCAGCACCATCTTCAAATGCTTCCTCTACTAAGTAACGAGTTGCATAAGGACCACCATGATAGGCTTCCCTTAGATACCCCACATCTCCAACAGTAGCGTCAAAACCTGTATACTGTTTTTCTCTATCTTCTTCCGTCATTCCGTCCCATCTCATATAAATATCTATTCCCATTTTTTTACAGTCTCCTTCCATTCTTTCATAGCTTCTTTCCACTCTTTCATGGCTTGTTGCCATTCGGTCATTTCTTTATTAGTCATTCTCTTATCCTTCCTTACTATATTTTTTACTAATCATAGATTTTCTTTTCTGTTCTTCGGTCAGAATTGGCAAATCTCCACCACCTACCAAGAAAGCTAAATCATTACTGTTAGTTTCCTCGTCTATCATTTGAGCAATCATCTCGCTTAGAATTTCATCAATGTGTTTTCTATCTTTCATTTTTATCCTTTACATTTTTTTGTTGATACTATTATTATAACAGCTATTATAAAAAAGTCAAATAGGTAATTTTACTTGGAATGATATATCCTATGTGGGGCAGGTCGTTCCCTTCCCTCTCGTTCCAAGGGTTCCCTGCTTCCTTCCTTTTGTTCCTTCTATTAATATTTTATAACAGTTCTTTTAAAAAGTCAATAGCTATTTCTTACTATAACTATATTTTATATTCTCTTTGTTCATTCTACTTAATGCATCGCTTCCTTTACTCCCTTGCTTTTGCGTCCCATGTAATAACAGGCTGAAGCTTCCCTTATCATTTAGGGCATAATATTCGTTATGGTCTATTGGTAAGTTTGTTTCATTAGGATGAAAAACTACATTAGCAGATTTTAGATTCAACTCATCAATTAAAGCATCCTCTTTACTACCATATGAAGCTATCATACTAAAGTTATCAGGTCTTAGATACTCAAGTTCTGACATCCATCTAATAGACTTAGTATAAGCATAGAATTTTATACTTGGGTATAACTTAGCTACCATGTACCACGCCAACATATAATTTTCATTGAAAAAATCACCTCCAACATGAACACGAATATAATCAGCATTTACAGGTAAGCTATTTTCAATTAGAGCAAACATTTTATAAGCATCATCTTTATATTCAAGTAATGCATCGAAGTTATGTTTTCTTTGGTTATAAGTTTCGTTATATTGTGCTTCTTGAATAGCTGAAAAACATCTAAATTGTGCATGTTTACCGTCAACTACTTTACGCTTACCAGTCACTTTGTCAGCTACTGCATAGGTTTGACAGTCTAAAGCTTTTGGACAGCTAAATCCTGATAGTAAGCTAAAACTATATACTCTAGGATTCTCTAGAGGTGACCACTCTTTTATACTTTTCAGCTTTGCATTTGTTTCTTTACTAAATTTTAAGGTTTTCATTTTTTATTTATCCTTTTATTTGTTTCTATACATATACTTTATAACAGTTATTATAATCTGTCAAATGGTATGTCTAGGCTAGAGGAAAATTATGAATAAAAAACTAACCTAGACAGAATATAATGAAGCATTCCTTTGCTTCCCTTGTTCCCTTGCTTCCTTCCGTTCCTTGCTTCCCTTAGTTCCTGCTATTGCAGGTGGGTGGGGGTAAATAAAAAAGTGTTTTCTTCCCTTATAACTATACCATCTACTACAGTACTAACCTTTATCTTCTGGTCGGTACTTCCATAAGGTAAGTGCTTCAATGCTTCCAACACTTCCTCTTTCCCTTTGTCCCCTCTTGCTTCCAATCTTATAATATAATTCATGCCTTTCCAATCGTACTTATTTCCAATATAATTTTTGGCTTCCATTTAATTGCTCACACTAAGGTATTAAGACTAGTATAAATAAAATTCTATTTCCTTATTTGTCAAGCATATGCCCCTGTATTTACCCCTGTAATGTTCCCTTAGTTCTTTGTATCTACTTGGTAGTTTCCTTGTATTAGTTCCTCTAGGTTAAGCTTCTTTAGTTCCTGTAAATAATACTCTACATTTTGGTAGAATGTTTCATGGTCATTTAGTTCCATACACTTGAAGTATGTGTCTGTTGATATCTTATAATGGTTCTCTGCTAGGTTATCTAGTTCGTTGTTGCTTCCTTGTTGTATGTTTCTCTTTACTTCTTCTAGTATAAGTGTTTTTTGTTGTATATTCAACTCTCTCATTTCCTCGCCCCGAAAAATCCTTTATTGCTATCACTCATAGTGGCACAATACATATCAAAATCATTAATCATATTACCAATTTCAGAATCATAAACATCATACTTATCTCTTAGTTTACGAATGTCATTCTGACCAAAGTTTTCAGTTATCTTACCCTGTTCAAATTTAGCAATTAGTTTCTTATCAATTCTCTTTATATCTCTAACTAAATTTTTTATCATTTTTCTACTCCAAATAATTTATCTTCCTTATCGTAATAATAGTTCACTTCTTTTTGGTTTCTCTCTATAAAGTTCTTCCCTTTTGCTTGGTTCACATCTTCCTTTATGTTTGTTGGTATAGTGTACTCCATGTAACCACACAGTATACACTTCATATCTTCAAAGTCTCTTATTAAAACGCCCCCACATTTTTTACAGTTCTTCATGTCCTATCTCTTTTTTTGTTTCTATCATTTCTTTATATTCTAAGTCTACTAAACCATTACTCTTTTTGTCAAATGGAGTAATACCATCATGTCTGAAAATCCTATCTATTGCTGTGTACTGTAAGTCAGTCAAAGTATCTGCTCTGCTTCCAAATAAATCAGCTAAGTTTTCTATGTTCCAATCTATTAGTTCCTCTATCTTATCTTCCATGCTATTAGTCATCATATCCCTCATCTTCTAAATCTGCTTCAAGGTTCATAAAGCTAGAATCAATCTTAGTAAGTTTATCCCAATCTCTCTCTAGTATTTCTTCTGCTTCCTCTCGGCTATCTGCTTCTATTTCTGTGTTCCATGTTCCTACAAATGTCACTTGGTATTTCATCTTACCACTCCTCGCCACAGTCTACACAGGTATCATCATCATCTAGGTATCTTCCCTGATTATCACATCTTCCATTGCGACAGGTAATCTCATCTCTATCCATACCTGTCTCTATCTCATAGTCTCCTATGGTAAGTAATCCATAGTCAGCAGAATAACCACTTAAATCTTCCCAACCTACATAAACCTTATTATCAAAGTGTACATGGTTATAAAGTTCTTTATTATTTATGGCTTCATCTGTACAAAGTTCATATGGTATTGCACCAATCTGACCACTATCTACACCATAATCGTTACCATGTTTATCTGCATAAACTCCATCATCTCCAACCTCACACACAAAGAATGTACCATGTTCAACATTCGTAATGTCGTAACCATTTTCGTTTGTGTAATTGTCGATAATTATACTCTCGTAGTCTGCGTCTGACATAACATAGCAAGGGTCGGAAATTATATAGTCTCCACTCTTTAACCAAGCTACATTATTTGTTCTGTCTCTATCTGTCATTTTTTATCCTTTTATTTTTTGTATACCTATATATTATCACAACCACTATAAAATGCAAATCGGCTATTCAGAAGCTACTAAGATAACCTCGCCATGTAACTCGTATCCACTTCCACCTTGATAGTGTGCTTCAACTCGTTCCACCCACCTGTTTGCTTCCTCATCTTCCAATCTAACATCAAGTGTCTTATCTTCTATCTTCTGCAGTTCT
>Ga0209645_1000853_pt1 | contig 15583 bp, 39 predicted proteins | sample ETNvirenome_6_30_FD_184070 | JGI IMG/M metagenome (GOLD analysis project Ga0209645, IMG submission 184070) | Marine viral communities from the Pacific Ocean - ETNP_6_30 (SPAdes) (version 2) | ecosystem: Environmental > Aquatic > Marine > Oceanic | place: Pacific Ocean | collected 2013-06-19
AAATAAACATCAACAGGAAACCCAGGATCATAAGGATATCTTCCTATCTGGTTTTTTTGTTCCATCTTATCCATAATCTTACCATAGACCGCACCGCTAACATTGGCTGTCCAGGAGCATTCAAACTCTTGTTGATACTGATCTTCGGTCATCAGTTTCCTGGCTTCTTCTAGCTCGGTCTTAGGTACTAGGTGTGTTTCACTAGCCTTATAGATACAAGTGTACCAGGCGGGATCTCCTTTTGCTTTTTCATATAAATCATAAAATGAGTTCATTCCCGCTGGAGTTCCTATAAAGGCTACACTACCCAGGCGGTCTGCTACCGCTGGTCTAATAATCTCTGGAAACATTCTTTCATCCATTTGTGCATACTCATCACAGAATACCATGTCAAAGTATTGACCTCTGGCACTATCGGGATTTTCAGCACCAAACAATGTAACTCTAGCTCCTGTCGGAAAGTCAGCTCTTAATTCTGTTTCATTAAACTTCATGCCAGGTATTTTCCTGGAATAATGTTTAATATAATCCCAGGCAATCAATTTAGCCTGGACTCTTGTTGGTGCGAAGAATGCACCTCTAAAGGCTCTTTTTTTGCTCGTCAGAGCCGATTTAATTAAGTGGTTGATAGAGAAGATGGTCTTACCTCCTCTACGATGCATAACGCATACTGCAAATCTATATTTATCTAATGCCTGGTGCAGAGTCTTTTGCTGCGGTCTAGGGGTATAAGGTATCTCTATTGTTTTCATACCTCATTACCCCAACAATCCCAACCCTCAACCTTTTGTCTAGCAAATAATTCTATTCTCGGTAAATCTCCACATAACTCTACTATTCTATCTCTAACACAGTCTGGTTTTTTTGAATGTTCAGTTCTCTCAGCAAAAACTAAACCTTTAACACTATTTGATTTTTTTATATTTTTTAATTTACCTTTTATAGCAATTAAACATATTTCAGTAGATTTTAATAAATATGGTGAGAAATTATAACAGTATGAGCCACTTTTATATTGTTTAACCCATGTAAAACCTATTGTTTTATATTTAAAACCCCAACTATTAATAACTTTAAGTGATTCTGGTAAATGGCTATCAGTAGTCCACATAAATAAAATACAGTCATTATTTAATATTTCTTTTATTGGTAAAGAACATATTTCTTCTTCTGTCATAGTTGCATAATGTTTTTCAAGACTATGTGTAAATCCCCTGTTCTCTTGATGTATTCTGCTATTAAATTGCCAAGGTGGATCTGCATATATAATATTATATTTTTTATTAGGTAAGGAAATCATCAATGAATTGTATAACTGATGAAACTAGGCAGCTCTGGTATGAAGTCTATATCTAAATGTTCACAAATAATTTGTGCAGCTGTAATCATGCTGTTTTCATCTTTGAATTGTCCTAGAATAATCTTAACTTCTTTAGTTTTGTTGTCTATGACTACTTTTGCTAAAACTTGTTTATCTTCGTGCAAGTGTCTTGAACTCCCATGTATTATATATACTCAGACGCACCGCACATTTTTGGGGTATCAAAGTTTTTTTTGTTCGTATTTTGTTCATTATTTTTGAGATTTTTTTTATATAAGTCTTATAATACATATTATGCAACAAATATTTCTATATTTATCAAGGTTTTTTAGACTGCGACATTCTTGACTACTATATCTAGTGCTGGGTTTTTTCATTTTTCTCAGAACTTCTTGTCGTGTGTGCGAGATCCGCTTGTTTGTCGGCTGTGCTGCCATCTTCCTTCCAAACAACCTGGATAACTGGATCACCTTCATTCACAACAGTCTGCTTATCACCGAATACATTTACTAGCTTAGACACTAACCACCTGGCATGATGTAGCTTCTCTCTGTACCATTGTACCTTCTGTGGCTCTACCTCTTGATCCAGTAGCTCCTGGCACTTATCCAACCAGACCATAGCTCCCATGCGTCTAGCATCTAATACCTTATCCTTAAACTTGTCATCTTCTCTCATCCAGGTATTAACAGTAGATTGACCAGGCATTCCCTTATCTCTACAAATACTAACTAAAGTTTCACCAAGCTCTAGCTTTTGCAATATGTTCTGTAATATATTTTTTGATTTCTTCATCTGATTTATTTTTAAATGGCAATAAGTTTTTATATGCCTTTAGTTTCCCTTCTGGACTTGTAGCTCCATTACTTAATCCACCATGATACCGACAAACATACCGACCATTCTTACATAAGATACCTTTAGCCTGGCACTGTTTACCATCGTATTTTCTTTTGGCTTCACAATATATTTTTTTACTTGGTCTACCAACCATTATTATTTCTTCTTAAATTCTTTTACAATGCCTAAATGCACTGCATAATCCCATGCAGCTTTGCTTGTCTTAGGATTTAAATACAGTTCTTTCCATTTAAATGACTCCTGGTAATTACCAGTCTTTTGAACATATCGCTGTCTGATTGCTTCTGGATCTAAATATTTCTTTTTAGCACCATCAACGACAGCTCGGTAGTTAGGATTAGTTATCTTTGCTATATTTTTTAATATATTATTTACTTCGTTCTTTTTCATACCACTAGACAAATCTGTCTTATCAATCTTAGTTAATTTATTAGTTAATTCATTAGTTAATTGGTCAGACAAATCTGTCGCCTGTTTTGGACAAATCTGTCTACTACTTTGGACAAATGTGTCTACTGTTACATTGTAATTGATTTCATATTCAGTAGCTCTGCCAGTAGCTCCTCTGCGTATCTTGCGTAAGAAACCATATTTAATCAAACAATTAATACCCCTAGTTACACTCCTGGAATGCAATCCAGTATCTTCAGCCAACCTGGCATGACTAGGATATAGTTTTCTGGTTTTATTATTTTCTCTATCTAATAAAAAAAACATAACCCGCCTGGCGGCATCGTTAAGTTCTTTTCTTGAATTTACCAGTTTTAGCAGCTTCCATTTTTGTATCATAAATGTTAAAATCAATCCTTTTGTGTATATTTAATCTGCTTTTGTATATGCTCTGCCGCCTTCCTGTATCTGTTATCTTCCCTTTGCTGATAATCAAATCCGCTGCTAATACAAAATAATCGTCTGTTTCGTCAATAATCCAACCCACAGAGAAACAATCAGCCAGACCGATAGAACTAACTTTTAATTCTTTCCAGCCTGTTTCATCTTCCTGGGGATCTTTCCAATTAAAAATTAAAAGATCGGGATTAGTCTTGGAAGAAATCATTAACTCTAACCTTATTGCCAGTAGCCTGGACAATTTTTTTGATGTTAGTCGAGCTAGGTATCAATCCTTGACACCATCGCTGTACCAACCTGGCTGGATTAGAATGATCCGAAAAACCTAATACTTCTGCTAATTTTTGATATGTATAATTATATTTTGTTCTGTATTGTTCTAATGTCATAGCATAAATATCTATATTATTTTTTTTATTTCAACTTTTTTTATATTTTTTTTTGTTAAGCACTTGACAATATAGCATTAAATGCTATTTATATTATAGATGTTAAAACAAAATAAAAACGGAGGTAACAAAATGGCAAACATCCAACACCTAGTAGGTGAGAAAGTCAGAGGACATTGGGGAGCTGGTATCCCAGATGACTTTGGCAAAATTGTTAAGATCGGGGATGAGGGTTTCATCCTGGTAGAATGGGAAGATAAAAGAACTTTCCAGGTTCATATGCTTGACTTTGCAAAGATGCAAAAAAACATGGATAGACCAGGAGTCTTTATCGAAAAAAATTATATGGTTTATGATCCTTACAAGGAGGTACAATAATGAAACTAACTAAAAAAGAAAAAGAGCTGCTGGTCAAAGAACACAACAGACCAGAAGGTCAAAAAAAAGGCATCGCTTATGTCAAACTTTTCAACCCAACAGGAGCTGGTACTTGGTATCTCACTGAGTTAGATCCAGAAACAAACGTAGCATTCGGTCTTGCTGGGATACACGAATGGGAGCTAGGCTATATTGACTTAAACGAACTAGCAGCCTTTAAAGGTCAGTTTGGACTAGGTATCGAGAAAGACAGATGGTTTGACCAAAAACCACTAGAAGCAATCCAGAAAGAGGTAAAACAATAATGAAAATAGTAATTAAGGAAAAAGAAATAAAACTTAATGAACAAAGGATCAGAGTTATCGTTGATGCTCTGGATAAATATGCTTACATTAACTGGCAAGAATACCAGAATAATCCATACAGCATGGATGGTGATAAACCAACCAACCTGGGGAGAGCTTTGTTGAACGATAAAAATAAAGCTGAGATCTTACGAGATCTTATTGATGACGCAGCTGGATACAACGAAGGGAGGTAGCATAATGGCAAAAAACTATAATAAAAAAATTCTTACTTTGCACATGAGATTAAATAGATCCGCAGATGTAAGAGTCAGAAAATTATTAAGAGCTGAGATTGAAAGACTAGCACAAGAAGAAAGAGAGTTAAAAAACAATGATCGTATATCAAAATAAAGATGGTGAATACTTAAAGCCTGGAGGATTTACCAGGCTGAATGGTGGCAAAAGATTAAGCAGCCACCAGTTAGCATTACTAAAATTAAAAAAAGTAAAAGTTAAAGAAATCACTATGCAGAATGGAAAAAAATATTTTATTCCCGATAGGACTTGACATTATAGCATTAGTTGCTATTTATATTGTAGGAGGTACTCAATGAAAACAGTAAGAACAAAAAAGCCAAACGGACAAACCCTGGCTGCAATCGCTGCAGTCAGAAAATATGGCTGGATCATGCTCGGAGATGGTAGCCTGGTCAAACACTACAAAGACAACGAAGGCAACGAGTTCCTGGTCTACGAAGATCAAAACAACCAGGTCATGCTAACAGAAAGATTGGAGGACTAACATGGGATTTGAGAAAAACATGAACATCAGAATTACTGAGGAGTTCCAGGAAAAAAATCTGGATGTTCCAAAGTTAGAATGGTTTAACGGAACACTGTATGCAGATACCAACAGCAAGGTAGAAGCCATGATGATTAAAAATATCATCCAGGACTATACAGGACACCAGGTAGACAAACACTTACTCAAGGCAACACCTACAGAGCCTTGGGATCAGTATGCCTACGACATCACAAACAAAGAGCTAGGAGGTAAATAATGACTGAATACTACAACGAGCCTGTGTATAGATACAGAGTCTTAACACAGTTCCCCATGCAAGACTGGCACAAATGGGGTAATGGCTGGAGCTTATACTTTAGCAGCAAAAACAAAAAAGAAGCTGAGAGAGTAGCTGCCAAAAAAGCCAAAGGCACTTACGAAGATGGCACTCCACTTTACAATGTTAAAGTTGTTGATGCTGGTAAAGACGAAATTAGAAAAAGAGAATTTATATTTTAGGAGGTAGCATAATGTCTGAAACAATATCAATATCAGATTACCAGGTAATGCAATCTGCAGCTGGTTATTACATCGGCAGAACTTCTGTCGAAAGAACAGAGGAAGGCTGGGAGTACCCAGCTCCCTATGACAGAGCTTCTGGTTACTATGCAACAGAAGAAGCAGCCAAAAAAGATTTACCAAAATATAAGGAGGTACAATAATGGGATACAAACCTATAACAAGTAAAGATCCGCACAGTAAATATCTCAAAGATTTATTTAAAAGAGAATTTGCTGCAACAAGTATTAGATCTTTAAAATACGATCCAGAACTAGATACTTATCAAGCTACAGTTCTTGCTGGATGGGATGGATACAGATACACAATGAAAGACTATGGTGAGATTGATGGCAAGTTTGCCAGAAAATATTACAAAGACAACATAGCGGATGGGTTCTTCAGTATCCATGCTTAACGAGATCTTAACATTAACTGTACACCTGGGGATGGCTGCGGTCATCCTCTGGTTAGTCTATGAATTATTCGGAGATAAATCTTGAAGAAAAAATTTGTAAGTAAACAACATAAAAATTTTCCTGGATGGTTTTCTTGGTGTAAGTATTCTAACGGAAGAACTCATTATATGAATGAGAAATTTCCACATATACAATTAATACAACAAAGAGTACCAGGAACATTATATCCATACTCATTTATGGTAGGACACTTAACAAAAAATAAAAAACAATTTGTTGGATATCCTACTTCAATGTATGGCGGCATAGCTGCTATGGCTCATACAGACTATGCAGCAAAAAAAATTACAGAAAGGTATTTAAACAAATGATTGATGTCGGTAAAGAGCTAGAGAGCTATCGAGCCTGGTTTGACAAAGTAGATCCAGCAGCTCCTGGTAATTATAAAAAAAACTTAATTTCAGCTTACCTAACTGGTGAGAGTCCATTTAAAAATTTAAAATATTACGATGATAAAGCTAAGTTAGGCAAACTATTAGCAGATCTATATCTCATGGGTATTATCTGGACTCAACACTATGATGCAGCTGCTTGTGGTAACCTGGATAGATACCTAACTAAAGGTAAGTACAAAACAATTTGACATGATAGCAGTTACAGCTATATTGGGATAAAATATGGATCAAATATCATATGTTGCGGATTACTGGTTAAAACATGGACTAGACCATTTATCACCGACACAAAAAAATAAACCATTGTGTGCCTGGTGGTATGAGTATGTTTTTAAAGACCAGGAATGGAGAAGAAAAAAGAAACCTAGTGCAAAAATGAAGGCGGGTATATCTGCACAAATAGGCTGGGATAATTATGTTTTAAAAGATACATCAGAAGATCAGTCTGTAGATCTAGCAATAAAAGATTATCAAAAACAAAAAGGTTTTTTTATTGATGATGAAAAAGAAATGAAACAGTGGGAAGTAAACCTGGAAGCAATACCAGCTGTTGTAAAAAATTATATCCAGGCATTAAAAGATTTGGATATAAAAAAACATACTACGATTAATGCAGAACATTATGTAGATCTACAAATGGATGGAATTGAAATACCTTGGATTGGTAGAACAGATTTAGAAACAAAAGAATTTTTTATAGAAGCAAAAACTAAATGGCAAAAGAGAGCTGGTAAACCCAGGAAAGATGGCACATACAATTATGGAAAAGTTGCAGTAGCTGCAGAACCAGAAGCAGCTCATGTAGACCAGGTGTCTTTCTATGCAGCAGCAACAAAAAAGCCAGGCTATTTAATTTATGCAACACCCTATGAATACAAAGTTTTCAGCACAGACGAGTCCTCCGCATTAACCGCTGAAACTAGGGAGAGCTGTATGAAAGATTTTTATCGTACAGCTCTTACTAGGCAAAATTTAATTAAGCTATCTGATGATGCGGAATATGTAGCGAAAAATTTTATCCAGCCAGATTTTAAAAATATTAATTACTTCGGATATTCTGATACAGAACTAAATGAGGTAAAAAATTTTTATGGTAGATAAAGTACAAATGTCTAACGAGGAAAGAAAAGCCAAGGAACTAAAGTTCCAGGCTGAATGTCGTGAAAGACTTAATAAAAAAACAAATACAAAATGGGTATGGTTGCACATAAAGGAGGTAACAAATGCAAACACAAGAAAAACTTAAACTAGCAGTAGCTGCTTATGAAAAAGATTTTGATAAGAATGGCATAACTGTACGAGGTGGTAAGAAATATGGCACAGTCAATCAAAGACTGAAAGCCTTTAGAACTTACTTTCCAGATGCATCTATAACGACTGATGTAATTAAAAATGAAAGAGTCCAGGTAAAGAACCTGGAAACCGAGGTTGTAGTAATGAAATGTACTATCAGCCTGGATGGTCAAGTTATATCGACAGGCATAGCGGAAGAATTTAGAGAAGGATCATCTCCCGTTAATGTTACAAGTTTTTGGGAGAACTGCGAAACCAGTGCGATTGGTCGTAGTCTTGCCAATCTAGGTTTTAGCGGACAGGAGTTTGCATCTTATGATGAGATACAAATAGCGGAAGCTAAAAGCCAGGCTATCAATGGCTCTGGCACAATGTTTGATAAGTTTACTGCAGCAATACAAAATGCAAAACATATTGGACATTTAAAGAAAACATCAGCTGAATATAAACAGTGGCTCGATGGTTTAAATAAAGAAGATAAAGATATAGCCAGGAACATCTGGTTAAAACGAAAAGAACAAATCAGTTCATTACAAGAAGGGAAAGTAATACATGAATAAAAAATATCTTAATATGTTTCCAGGAGATGATCTAAAAAATGCGATGTCATCTTTTGGTAAAAAACCATTAGGTAAATCTCATAGCCAGGGATTTACACCTAAAGAAGATATCGTATTAAAAGCTGGTCAAACCTATTCATTAACACTATGGAGCGGCACAACACAAAATGGTCATCCTAGTATTAGTTTAGCGATAGAAGATTGGCAGCCATTTACAGGCGGTAGTTCTAACAATGCAGAAGGAGCTGCAGCTCCGAGCAACGATGATGCTCCATTTTAATGAAGCAGCTTAGAACATTAAAACATTATACCCAGGGAGAAATATTAAACAAACAAGAACGAGAAAGAAAAAAAAATAAAAAGTTTGTTGAAAAAAATATATTAACTCCCTGGTATTTTAAAAATAAAAAAGAGGATGAATGTCTGAACAAATAGATCCAGATCATTATAGAAATAAAAACATAGAAACATTCTATGCGATTACCAGTCAGCTACCACCAGTCCAGGTCATTGGTTTTTTACGAGGTCAAATAATGAAATATATTATGCGGCTCGGTAGTAAACACGATGACAGTGTGGATGCCATGCTGATGGATGCGGGTAAAGCTGATTGGTATTTAAGTAAATTAATGCAATATCTTAACGATCATAAAGATAAAATAGATGGCTAGAGATTGGTATTCCAATCTTAAACAAGAAGCCTATAGCAAATGGCATCGTCAGTTTGATGGTATTGCTATGATAGATGTAGACTCTGTTGAATGCTGCAAGGTTTGTTATGAACCCCTGGCTATCATTGAGGTAGCGATGGATAAAGGTCAAGACAAAGCCTATACATTAATTAAAAAGATTGCAGATAAGATGCAGCTCCCAGCCTTTGTTGTTTTGTATACTGTAGAACAAGAGGAGATAACACAATTTAGAATTAGACGAGTTAGTCCACAAGTATCTAAGACGTACAGGGTAGCAGCTCCAGAGCTGTGGCTCTCCTGGTTAAGAAGTTTGCAAGGTGAATGTAAAAGCTGTAGTTTAAATGTTGAATGGTGAAATTTATTTTATGGGTAACAATGTGTATTGGTAATCATTGTAGCAAGATGCATAATATTTATGATACATCCTACAAATGCCAGGAAGCATCCATTGATCTGCTATTAGTAATGCAGAAACATGGGGTAGAAAATTTCATTATTATCTGTGAAAAAAAACGCAGCATATAAAATTAGATCTCAACAATGTATATACAGTACAGAGCAGTTGAGCTGCTTGGTCTGCTCCAGGCAGTATATCCATCTAAATATGATCCAGGTCAAATGGGGATTTAAGTCTAAGAAAATTAAAAACTACTGTATTCGGTGTTATAACAAGCAATTTTATACCTAAAAAATCGGTTTTAAGACGTTTCTAAGGGGTACTTTTGGGATGGCTAGTATGATTAGCCACCCCTTTTTTTTTGATTATATGTCCACAATCAATGCAGCTCCAAAACTCCAGGTGTTTATCACCCAGGCATGGATACTTATTACATTCTGGACATCTTTCTAATTGAGATTTTTTTTTATATTCTTCTTGCTGCTGCCTGGTCTTGCGTAACCAGTCATACCAGTGCATTAGATAACACCAGTAACTAAACCTAGAACAACCAAGGCTATTGCTAAGACTATGAACTTACCTTTTTTATTAAGGTTTTTCCATTTAGCAAAAAGGTTATCCATTCTTTCCAGGACTTTGTTGAAATGTTTACCCATTCTGTACTCCTATTTTTTTAGTAGCTTCATCGCACCACTAGCTCCTTTGATGCCAAACGATGCACAACACGCAATATATAATAAATTGGTGTAGTATGATGGCAGACTGTGTAGAGCTTCAAAACCAGCTTTGATGTGTGGTGTCCAGCCAGGCACGAATACTGCCACAGCTGGTACTAAAAGGCAAATTAAAATTAGTTCGTCTTTCCAGCTCCCCTTCATCTGGTCTACAGCTGATGCTTCCCAGGCTACCTTACCCGCTATCTGATCTTCTTTTAATTTTGTTTTAGCTTTAATTTCTGTTACAGCTAATTCTGCTTTTGCTTTCTTAGTTGCAACGAAGCCTTTGACTGCATCGCCTACAATATTAGCGATTGGTGATATTAACATATTTAACATTTATTTATTGGTGTATCTAAACTACACTCTCCCTCATCTGATACATATAACAATCTTACTCCTATTTTCTTCTGTACTGGTGTCGGAGATCTATAAATAAAATTATTTACTTTGTTAGCTCTTTGACCAGATCTTCTATAACTAGAAGATTTTACATCGACCAGCAATATAGCATGATCTTCTGGATTATAACACATAAAATCAATGGGAGATTGTACAGCTTTTTTGCTATAAACAATAAAGCCTTGTTTTGTCAGCCAGTATTCAGCTGTGATTTCAGATTGAAAACCTTTTAATATCCTTTTATCCATGTAGTATGCGAATATTCGCTACCTACTAGATATAGTATATAATATTTTATAAAAATAAATCTCTTAATAAGATAACTAAATTAGTAAAGACCAGGAAACCTACAGACCACATAACCTTACGGATAGATAAAATATCTGCTTCGATGTGTTTTAAATGGTTATTTTGGATCGTACTTATTCTTTCAGATATAACAGCGACTTTCTTATCTAGGTCTGCAAGTTTGTCTTTTTGTGTGGTCATGCTGCTTGAGGATTTTTTTGGAACTTAACTTCCAGAAGCTCTGCTCTAAGTTGTCTGTTCTTTTCTTTCTCTGCTTCTATCATATCTAGTGCCATATGATAAGTCTTTTTCATTTCTTTATATTCTTGTTTAATTGTGTGAGCTTCTGCTTCAGTCATGTCTTTTCCTCTCTTTAAGTAATGTTGATGAGGATCTAAATTATTAAATTCCATTTTCTTGTCAATCCTATTTTAAACCAGACAGTGGATTTTCTAATGCTTTCTTTATTTTTAAGTCTAATTCTTCCTCTAAATCTTTTATATCATCTTCAAATATTCTTAGCTCATCTCTTAAAGTATTCTTGATTTCATTCACTAGGCTCTCTGTATATCGGCTATCTTTTTCAAGTTGAGTTATGTCAGATTTAAGATCTGATTTTAATGACTCAGCTACGGAACTTACTAGCTGTATTTCTTCTAATACCATAGATATTTCACCCTGGAGCATATCTACTTGCTGCTGCACCAGGTCAATTCGTTTGTCAAACCCGCTAAGATCTGGAGCTGTATACTCCTGGATCTGTTCTTTCATCGTTAAGTAATCTTTATAAAATTCAAAACCACCCCACAATGCACCAACAGCTGTAGTTAAAGCTGTAATAATTACAAAGATCTTACCACCTTTAAATTTTATACCACCAGGTAATTCTAGTTCTGCCATTGACTGTCTACCATTTCATTGATTGCTAGGTAATCCATATATCCTATTATGTTTGCTCCATTATCTTGTATCACATCCTGGGTATTATAGAAAGTTAGATCCTCATAGTAATTAACATCCTGGATCTGTGTGCTTGTTAGATCTGTAAAACTAATATCAGACAATACCACCATCAGAGCTAGTTGTGTAGTTTGTGCTTCGTTAGATGTTTTATCTTCTTGTTTTGCCATTAACTTGTTAGCAATTTTTTGTTTAATTTCTTTCGGTTGTATAACTTCTTGTTCGGTTTCTTCCGCATCCTCCACAGTGGACTCTGTAGCATCTTCGCTATTGGATTCCATCTCAATCGCTTCTTCAATTTCTGCTTCAATCTCTATTATTTCTGGTGCTTCTTCTATTGTTTCTGTCATTTCTATCATAGGTTCTTCTGGAGCTACATCGGTAAAGTCCATCTCAATAACTAAATCTTCTGTGTATATATTTTCTAAAACAATCTCCATCTGAACATCCTCTATTTGAATACTATCCTGGACAATATCTTCTACAACATCCAGGATAATTTCAGTAACAATATCAACAGTTTTGTATTGTATCTCCAGGAATGGATCTGAGATTATTCCTCCAAACATACCGCTAGTATATCCAGCATCAACAGACCAGATATCCATTTTAAAATTAATATCTTGATAATTATTAGCACCGATACTTTGTGTATATTTATAGTCTTTAACACCAGAATAATCCATTTCTACAGTATGTTCATAGGTGTTGATGGAGCTGCCATCTGATTTAGTTACATTTAATTTGATGGTAAAATAATCTTTACAATCACCCGTAGTATTTTGACAGCTGGGTACAGAAGTATTAGATACATGGCTTTCTATAGATGCACCATATTCAAAATCGAAACCCTGTTGCATTTCTGCAACACTTAATCCTTGGTCTTTTAAGGAGTATTCTTGACTAATAATACCACCTCCCCCTGGTATTTCTCCCCTTTGATTAGCTCTACCCGTACATACTTCACCATCTTCTAATGCACCAGAGTAGCTGCACTGCTCTGTCGAAGCTCTGTCGTATGTAGTCCAGGTATCAGCTGGATCTAATATGTTTCCTGTAGTGAGATCTTCTGCCTTAGAATAAGAGCAGACCAGTAGTAATAAGAAACAGACCTTTAAACAAAGCCACATTCTGTGCATCACTAAATTCCTTTGGTTCTTTTTTTCTATTGTTTAGTAACTTCTCTTTGATCTTAGATCCTTCTGGCATCATATCTATATTGGCTAACCAAATTTCTTTTGCATCTGCTGCAATTTTACCTTCGATAGGCGGATAAACTCCAGACATCCATAACGCATCGAACACCTGGCTGTCTTGTGCCAGGATAGCTACCGCTGGAACTTTAAGGTTTAATGCCATCATCTGCCTGGATAATTTAATCCTAACACAATTTTCGTCTGATACAGTTACTCCTGTACTCACACCTAATATCTGTGTGGTAACAGATCCAGAGTAAGCACTAACACAAACATCGCTATTAACTATGCTTATGCCTGGTGATATTGCAGATGGAGGAGCTTTGTCTACTGTATTGGATGAAACTGTAGAACTAACTGTACTTACAGTATTTGTTTCAGCATATGTTTTTTTATTAAAACCAATAACTAAAACTAAGGATATCATGATTATAGAACATAACCAAACTAACCAATCTTGTTTCATTACCTACAAATACATTCACCGTTACAAAATTCACACATTATGGTTTCTCTGGGTATACAATATTTAATGGATCAGATTGTGTTTCTGGTATATCTCTTAGTTCTTGTCTGTAGTTTCTCATTTCATCAGACATGGTTACATCAGAGTTAGCTGTCCAATCTGTTTCTGCAAGTAATTGATTTCTTTTTTCTCTTACTTGCTCCCATCTTTCTTCTTCAGTAATAACAGGGATTCTATGACTATCATCATAAGAACTACCATTCCATGTATCGCCTAGTTCTCCTGTATGGTCAGTTGCTAATACTTGACCTTCTTTAATTAAAAAAGACGGAACATTATTAATGTCCAAAACTTCATACATCTCCTCTACTACATTAGTAGAAGCATTTAAAATACATACTTTTGCCATTTTATGCGTACTCCATTATAACTACATATCCAGAACCACCAGAGCCTCCAGAGCCAGCAGCTTGATAGTTTTGTCTTGCCATAGCACCTTGACCTCCACATCCAATAGCACCAGCAGCACCACTTACTTCTACATTACCACTACTGCCATAAGCTGTATTAACACTACCTCTAGTAAACATTGAATCACCACCCATCATACCAGTAACTCCTGCTTGATTACCTTGACTTGACCTTGAATAGCCTTGGTCAGCAGAGTGATTACTTACTACATAGGCTGGCATTCCATTCTGATTTATTTGTCCATTACTTGCAGAACCACCAACACCACCTCTACCCCAATGATTATTAGAAGCTCCATAACCAGCAGTACCACCATATCCTATTAAGGTTGTGCCTGTTCCAGCGGGATCAAATGTAGTACCATTACCATTAGAACCATCTCTTGGATCGTGATGTGATGCACCACCAGAACCACCAGAACCTATAGAAACAGAAGCATTAGCACCTAGTTCAGTAGCATTATAAGTACGAATAGCCATACCACCCGCACCGCCACCGCCACCAACACAAGGCACATTACTACCACCAGAGGTGTTTCCACCACCACCACCAGCTCCTATACAATAGACAGTAACGAACTTAGTTCCAGAAGTTGGGGTATAAGTTCCAGATGATGTAACAACTACAGTTTGAACCGCTGATACACCACCAGATAAATTAGTTAATGCAGAACCATCACCACTAAAAGCAGTAGCAGTTAAAGTTCCTGTAATTGTAACACCACCAGATGCAGTTTCTAATTTTTTAGAGTTGTCATGATATAAAGCTACTGAACCATTTTCATCTGTGTCAATCATAGATTCATCTGTTGTAGTTCTTAGTCTTAAACCATTGGTTTGCATAAATAATACACCAGAACCAGTATCTTTTAGATAACTAGCAGAGCCATCATGGTAAATCTCTAGGTCATTTCCTGTACCAACTTTTATCTTATCGTTGTCAGCCATAAGAATATCATTACCATTAGAAGCTAAATCCCCACCTAACTGTGGTGAGGTATCATTAACTACATCACTAGCTGGTACATTATCTAACGCACCAGATTTAACATCACCATTAGCATCTAATAAATCGGATAGGTTTCTTGTTTTACTCACTTGGTTGCTCCTCTACTGGTGCTACATATTCAGCGATTGTGCCGAACTCACCAGCTACACATCTGTTATATAAATCTCTGCCATGAGCTTCGACATCTTCTGGATTAGCAGCAAAAGGAAGATAACCTTCTTCTTCCAAATGTTCCCATTTAGCTTCTACTTCGATTAAAGTATTTTCTGCGTTAGCCCATTTAGGGTTTTTTGCGTCTATCAATATACAAGTAAATTCTGTCATTATGAAATCCTTAAAGCTACTGTCAATCTAGTTGTATCGTTAGATGAATGAGTGTCACCCATTACTCTATATGTGCCACTTGGAATATTCGTATTTCCTCTACCACCATACTGATAATCAGAGTTATTACCTGAAAATGTAGCATTGGGGGATTGAGTGGCATTATTTTTTGCAAGTATATAACCACCTACAGCACCCGCAGTAGCACTAGCAGTTGCAGTTAACACAGAGGAGCTAGATACTGTTACTGAACCACCACTAGCTATTGTTGTTCCATTAGATATAAAAGCCATTATTCTATCTCCGTTAAATTAAATTTATATTTTTTACCATTTTTATTATTCAATAAGAATAAATCATTTTCACCTTCTTGAAAAGTCCAAGAACCTTTTGTTCCATCAACATCATTACCTTTATCTAAACCTTCGTTACTCATGTGAAAGTCAGAGGTATATACATTTCTCCATACTTTTGATGAAGAACCTAAATCAATTTGATTTGAAGTTGCT
>Ga0209645_1000854_pt1 | contig 15582 bp, 17 predicted proteins | sample ETNvirenome_6_30_FD_184070 | JGI IMG/M metagenome (GOLD analysis project Ga0209645, IMG submission 184070) | Marine viral communities from the Pacific Ocean - ETNP_6_30 (SPAdes) (version 2) | ecosystem: Environmental > Aquatic > Marine > Oceanic | place: Pacific Ocean | collected 2013-06-19
AAGAGACATTCTCCATTTATTGGTACCTGCGGTACGTAACATAAAGTTTGCTGAATTAGTATTGGCATTTCTATCTGCTACTACGCTAGAATGGACACTACTTTTAACAGCTAACTCTGCAGAACCCAGAGACCCTGTTCTCTTATCTAAAGTAATATTTCCTCGAACATCTAATGGTACAGCTGGAGCAGTTGTTCCTATACCAACGCTAGCATGACTAACATTTATAACTTTTTCTATATTATTTGTCCCGTGCTCCCTTGCTCCAATATGAACCATACCTCCATATTGACCATTTCCAGCGTTAGGTCGACTCGCCCATACCCCTGCTAAAACAGTTTGTGTTTCGCTGGTGTTATATGCTCCTCCAAAAGCAATACCTCCAGCATGGCCATTCGCATAGGTATTAGACGAAGATATTACTACATTTAAATTTAAACCATTCCAACCACCTGTAGTAGCGCCTAAAACGTGCAATCTATGACTAGGCGAGTTTGTTCCTATACCAACGTTAGCACTTTTTAGTACCATCGTCTCTGTGTTGGCGCCAGTAAGGTAAGTATAAAACTTTAAAGCTCCGTCTTCTGTACCGTCTGAAACATCTATAGCTTCCGCGATTATATTTGCATAATTTACATCTTGTGAATTATCATTCCTACCTCGAAATACTAGTTTACCTAAATCATCGTTATCGGCAGGAGAAGCTGAATTTCGATAGAAGACTACGTCTGGGCCATCAGCGGCCGAAGGACCAGAACTTTCAAGAATTACCATATCTGATATAACTGTATCAAATACGTGAAGCTTGCCTCCCGGATTGGCCGTACCAATGCCGACGTCTCCATTATCAAAAATAGTTCCTGAAGTTAAAGTATCTTCATCAGACCATTTAGCTACATAATTAGCAACGCCGGAACCTCCAACTCCAGATAAAACAGATTCAATACTTTTCCAATTAACACCAGTTGTTCCCTGATTAGTGAGAACCATTCCTCCTTCACCGATATAATTATTAGAATCGTAAATGTTACCAGAGATACCGAGCTTGTTAACATTAAGCCTGTTGCCATTCGTAAAAGTTAAATCTGCATCTCCGGCGAAAGATCCTGCATTATTGAACTGAACCTGTGTAGTAGTCCCACCCGGAGTTCCTCCTCCACCACCTCCAGCTAACTGGGACCATTGAGAAGTTCCTCCCACTGTTCTTTTTACAAATTGAGTAAGGTTACCAGTGTCTATAAGGTACGCGCCATCAAGAACTCCTGTTGGCTTGGTTTCTCCAGCCGCTATTGTGAATCTATCTCCTGCGTATCTTGTAATTGCCATAATTATGAAAAACTAAATGTAAAACCATAAAAAGCCCCACTGTGATAAAGGCTATCAACTGTAGAAAGATTTATTTTTATATTGTGTGATCCTGCATTAAGACTTTTTGTGAAAGTCCCAATACCCGCGTTTGTTGTATAAGTTATTCTGTTATTTTGGTTTACGTATTCATTTTGACTTGCTCTAACCTGACTATTTACTACAGTATTAGATCCCGCTGCATACAATTTAACTTGCCTAACATCTATTCTGCCGTCTCCCGCTGGGTCTAAACCAAAATAACTTCCATTATTACCGGGAGAAGCTCCTGAACAAAGTATTGCATCATTAACACTTAAATCCATCAAGTCGTAATAATCCGGCTCCCACATCTCTCCTAAACCTGAAACCTTAACTGTTAAAGTTGAGCTAGAGTTCAAATTAAAAGTTCCTAGAGCATAACCGCTCTGTATGAATTGATTATAATACTGACGCAATACATCTGAAGGTAAATCTAATTCTCTTTCGTCAGAAGTATCCCAGTCTGCTTCAAAATCTAACCTTAACTGCAAACCATTTGTGCCCACATACCATGGATCAGCCTGATGATACGTTGATAAATCAATACTATCTCCATTACCTAACTCTCCACCATTTAAGTACCATCCATAATATGCCAAACTGTTACCTGCTTCCCGAGTGGTGTCATAAGTATCTTCTCCATCAATAGGCGAAAATAAATCTCCATCTTCATTTTTAAACGGCCAAGTAGTAGTGGTTTGAACATTATCTTCTTGGCCCCAGTATAAACTTTTATTCCACGTAATTACTTTTTCTTCACCCGCAGTACTGGGAAGAGTCTGTTTTTTTATGAAAGCTGTTGGTACTATAGCCATTAATAATATTCATAACCTGTTACAGCAGATGCGAATATACCAGTATTTATTCTTATAAAAGTATAAAGGTTTGTTTTAGCCGCAGCTATAGCAGGAGGTCCGCTGTCATATTCTCCTCCCCATACAACCGCATTACCTGAAGCGAAAGTAGCAGTTTTCGCAGAATTACTATTGTTTGCTACATACATTGTTAATGTTTGTCCGTCTGTTACTGTGTTAAAAGTTATAGTAGTGTTTTGATTAATTATTTCATATTGAATATTAGATAAACTCCAATTAACTGCGGTAGCGTTAGTTATATTAGATACGGGAGTTATGTCCATCGCTCCCTGTAAGCTCAAACTAGCTTTATCTCCAACACTACCATTTACTGCAATCTCATTGACCACAAGTTTCTTACTGGGGTCTATTTCTAAATCTCCCCCTGTAATGGTAACATTTCCGGAAAAAGGAGTATCCGTAACATCTAGAGCCGTAGAATTTATATCTACATACCTAGCTCCAGATAAAATTAAGTCCCTGCCAGCTTCTATTAATAAGTCGTCAGTAGCAGCCGTATTTGTAATTTTGGAAGTTGAACCGAAAAAACCAACGTCATCTAAATTATTGATATCATTACCTTGCATATTGATATCACTAGCTGCATTATAGTTCCAAGGAGTAGAAGTTGAATCAAAAGCTACACCACTACCAGTAACCAACAGACCGTCTGACTTTCTAACTTGAAGAAAAGGAAATGAAGCTACATCAGTATTAGAAGCATCTTGCCAAGTATCATGATTATCAAAATAGACATTTTTATTCAGCCCCGAAAGCTGTGAAGCAGGAAATCCTTGTCCATCTCCTGTAAATGCGAACTCTGCTAGTTCTGTTGTGGTTATTTGTTTCGTAACGTAAGGGCCAGTAGAAGTACCAGCTCCTACAGGTATTAAGAAGAACCCACTTACACTCTCGTTAGCCCCTAGGCCTATTAATTGAGATATCTTTTTATTTGCCATTTTTCCTTAAACCTTATTGTAATATACACTATTTAATACGCTGGTAGTAGATTTGTCACCAATAAATCTTTAGTTTCCTGCTGTAAATAAAATCCATTCTGATTATCACCGCTTGCTGTACCCTCTAATAATATGAAATCTTCTACTTTTTCCATACCATAAACCCCACTCATAAAGAATCCCTCAGTTAAATTGTCAGGATCTACCTCTACATTAAAAGAAGCTGTGAATACTTTATTATTTCCTATGGCGCTGTTGTATCCAAAATCACTCAATTTTGCGCCGATAAATGTATACCTTAATGCTTCGTCTTCTTTGTTAATCGGTATGGTTCCCGCATTTATGGGGGGCGCTAAACTTTTAGGACAAGCTTGTTTAGGGTCTACTTTAATAGTAAAATTATAACCACTATTGATAGATATTAAGTCTATTAAAGAGCCGCTGTTTCCTGAATCCACAAAACCCTCTAAACTCAAATTGGCGTATATGGTGGAAGTAGGAAGCGTTTTAACTGGAAATTTATACCCTAAATTATTTAAAGGCTCGCGATTTAAATCTAGAGATATTTCATAACTTTGAATATGTAAGGAGTCAAAATCTACTCCTAATCCTGAAAAAGAATCCGTGCTTATAGTGATGTCTCCGTGGGTCAACGCTGCATACCCGTCTGAAGAAAGATATCTAGGTATAATCACGCTTTTGTCAGGGCTGATAGTCCCACTTTTAGTTTCTATTCCCGGGGCTTGAAACCCGCTTCCGCTCATATCAAAATTAATATTATAAGCTGTATAAGAAACAGAAGCACTAGCAAATCCACCTACTGCCCCTTGAGTACTATAAGAATTAAGGTAGCAGTTACCAAACCCTATTACATGGTAACCAGTGGCGTCGGGATCCATAGATTGATAGATGTCTGGATCAACAAAATTTTCTTTAAAATAATGTTTATTTATATCTCCCTTATCTGGATTAACTACAGCGTAGATATTTCTACAGTCTCTGTATTGGTTTAACGCAAAATCTTGCCAAGGATATTTTAACTGTTTGTTTTCGTCTGTTTCAAAAAAGCCTGAAAGAAGTGAAACATTTTGATTATCTTCATAAAAAGACTCCCCACTAAACGGGAAGTTAAACAAAGGATAATTAACGTTGAAGCCTAGACGAGATTCATTTTTAGTTCCGCAAAGTAAGTAATCAAAGTTTAACTCTACTGAAGGGTAATCAATATAAGGTCGGTCTACCAATCCCCTTTGATTAATTTGAACTATATCAGTATGTGGGGTGTTGATAGTATAACTTACTGATTGAATCCTATCAATTGGATTCAGCCTGTTTATCTTTTGGACTAATGCAGAGTGATCATCAGTAGGCGCACCTCCGACATAACTTAAAAAGTTATAGCCGCTTTTTGGAGCAGGTCCTACAAACAAGGCCTGACAATTGTAAATTACAGTTGGCCTTGCCATTACTTTTCTCCTTCATAAACACTTGCGTATAATATTCCCGCTAAAAAGTCATCGACTTGATGTTCATAAGCAACATCTTGGACTTTCTTGACTCTTTCGTGATTTCTATCGGTAGGTTCCGCTGCATACCTTCCCGCTTTAGCTAACCAGTTTTCAGGGTCTTCATTTGCTATAACGATATTAGTTATTTCTTTAGCTATCCCTTTTTGCTGCTTACTTAAACGTTTTCTATTATGTAGCTGCCTCAAAGAGGCTTCTACTTCCAATGTAAGTTTATCTGAAAGATTTAAATTCTCCTGTATACTGCTTAAACTAAAATTAAGAGTTTCTTTAGTTGAAGCTTTAGTTCCTACAGGAGTTTTTGTGTCATTTCCCTTGGGCGTGTTAGTCCCCGGCGGTCTACCGCTCATTTGAGGAGCTTTAGCCCCACCAATTAAAGGTTGGTATAAACCTTCATTTTTAAGCTCTTGAAATCTTTTCTGAGATTCAACAGACTCATCCGCAGTTGGAAACCTTCCAGACTCTATAGCCTGCATACCTTCTTCCGCTGTTAAAACTCCCAATTCAATCAGCCTACTATAAATACGTGAGTAAACTGATGTGTCTCTCAAGTCTACATCCTCAAAATGAGCTGTAGGATAATTTTTAAAACCTAGCTCTTTAGAAATACGCCTTATCTCCGGCATAAGAAAGTTTTCTAAGAATACTCTCCGACCTTGTTTAAGTCTTTCCATGAATACTTGAACTTTGATACTAGTATTAGCAAATTTTTCGTCGCTCAATAGAATATTATTCAAGCCCATTTGTATATCTTGGTTTACTACATCATACTTTTTGGGATCAAGAATGTTTCCGATATCTGGAATAACAAATTTAGCATCAGTAGTATAATCCGAAATCAAGACTCTGCCTACAGACTCGTTTTCAAAAAGCTGCTGCATTGCCATCAAATTCTTTTGATTTACGCCTCCGTCCGCAGGCTTGGCCCCCATTGTAATTAATAATATAGCTTGATTAGTAGTTCTAGCTACAGCCATATCCATCTGCTTCATTTCCTGTTTCCAGTTAATATCCTCTAAAACAGGATAACCCATGGGAACTGCAAACGGTTCATAATCTTGCTTTTTATAAAAAACCGCTATCAACCTGTCAGTATCAAGTGGTATTGTGATAGCAGACATGCCTACATTTTTACTATCTTCAATTGTTTCCCTAGTTTGCTCCGGTAAGCTTTCTAAGACTTCTCTATCCTCTTCTGTTTGTGGGTAACGAAGTCTTTGTAGTTCATAATCAGTTATAACCTTATAATAAACACCGGTACTAAACGAAATACTACCTTGAAGCTGTATGTCAGAGGGGTTTAGAACTATATATCTTGCGGGAATCTCTATCTCTTCACTAGCTTTAGCAAGACCAAAAGTTTGGTTCATTTTAAAAGCATCGTCCTTTTCCATCTTGGCATTAAAACGATACATGAAAACATTCCCAGAACGATAATACTCCCTGAAAAACCTACTCTGAAGATCATCTATATTTATTCGACTAAAAAGAGTTTTAAAAAATTCTCGAGATTTACGACTCCCTCCCGTATAAAATAAATTACTAATCGAGAACTCGGTCATCAAATCAATAGTATTCCTAAAAACTGAAAAATTATAATACGCTTTTTGACATAAAATAATCGTATCCCTTATATCAATATTGGAATTGTTAGTTATACCATGTGAATACTTGAAGGGAATCATCCCGTCTTCGATATTCTTAAAGCGGTCAGTCCGAGGAATATCGGCTGCTTTGTTCCTACGAGTCCGTGTTTGAGTAGCAATACTTTCATGCATTGCCATCAATGGTTCCGTACCTTGTTCCGTTTTCTTCCTTACAGCCATATTTTACTTTAAAATTACACCTAAGCTATCATTCTGGGAGTAAATGTATGATTAATTTGTTCTTGATGAGTATTTTTAATGTCATTATAAGCCTTAACAGCCCAATTTCCCAACATTAAAGTTGTGTAATTATCCTTACGAGCACGGTTAGCTGAAGTACTTCTTTTGAGGTGCTGTGGGAGATCGAAAGTCTGAGTACCTTTAGCAGTAGTCTTAACTTCTACTAAGGCACATTGCTTTTTAGTTTGATGAACCATATCATCTTGAAATTCTATTAAATCCCCCTTGTTTTCATATGGCATTAACTTTAACGGTACAGATTGAGAGACTACCCTGTCAAAAAAACTACCACATGCAGCCGTCCTAGAAGCAAACCATATTCTTTTATGGTCAATAGAAGCTTGAAGATATTCATTTGCTTCCCTCAAAAAAGTAACGGAAAACAACTGTTTAAAACAAATTACTCCTTCTTTTGGTTTATATTGCTGTTTAGCCTTTAGCAACATTTTATGATATTCCTCTCCAGATTTATCGCTTTGGAAATCAAAAAATTTAATATGAGTACGGGTACTTGTGAAAAGCTCTGATTCATTAGCACTATCAATAAATTGATAACCCGCGTTATCAATTATTATCATGACTAGATTAAAGTTAGTTACTATGTAATGAAGATACTTTATATGATCTTTTAAGTCTCCGCCTGCGACGGCATAACTGTGAACTAAAGTGGAATGATTTTTCTTCTCCTCGTCTAATTCTAGTATAGACATAGCGAAGTAATCAGATGAAGGGCTGTTACTAAAACTTGGGTCAATTGCTAAAATATACTCTTTATCTTTTTCCCCTTTTATTAGTGTGTGAGGTTTTTCAGTATCTGGTACGGTACAATCGTGCATTTTCTTAGCACTAAAATAACTATCGCTACCATCAGTAAATTGGGCGCAATATTCCCGTAAAAAGGAAGAATTAGAAGAGCCTCCTGATTTAGCTTCTTCGATAACTGTGCTATCTATCATATCCGGAGGGATAGAATCAAAAGCCATCTGGGAAATAAAGTAATCAGAATTTAAAATTTCATCAGAATAAATATTATTCATCCAATCCTTATAAGTCTTGAAAAGATTCTCAAAACTAAAACTAGCAGAAGAAAGAGCTATCATCTTAGAGTTATTTTCAAACTTAACTCTATCTTCTTCCTTCATCTTACCAGACCTAATTAATTCATCTTCCATTTCCCTTATCTTAATCCTCTCAGCCATATCTTGAGGAGCGACCAAAAAAGGCATTAGAACCGTTTTAATAGTTTCTTCAGGTAATAGTAAAAATTCATCAAGTACCAATATATTCGCACGAAAACCACGAATCTTTTCACCACTTAAAGGAATAGCTGTGATAGTACCTTCATTTATTTTCCACTCAAACTGGTCATTACGTTTAGACTTGGCGCCGAAAGCGTGAGCTAACATTTGAGCCTCTTTAGACTCTACTATCTTTTCAAGGTTATTAAAAATAAATCTAGCGGTACGAAACGTAGGACCAGCAATTAGTATTTTAGTTCTGGGCTCAAAAATACACTGAAGGAAACAGTAAACCGCAGCTATAAAACTTTTACCACAACCGCGCCCCCAAACACACATACTGAAGTTCCGATTAAAAAACGCTTTAAGCGTGACCTCTTGATATAAAGCTAACTTAATCCCTGAAAGAAGCTCGGTTGTAAAACCTAGATTAGAGCGCATAAATTTAGCTAAAGTAATCTTAGCCTGACGATCTGGCAGCTCTCCCTTTAAATTTAGAAATTCTTCATTTAAATTTGGAATTGGTTTTTTATATTTTTCTGGACAATACCACATTAGTCTAAATAAGCTATAAGAATTATCAAGAGAATAATAATTATCGCTTGTTCATATGTTAATACAATATGACCCCTCATAACAATTTTAATTCATAAGCTAGTTGTAAATCATGTTTTTCCTTTAAAACATCTGAAAGCAATAACTTTTTAACAATTCGAGTGCATTCCTTTCTTCCATCAACAAATAAAAATTGTATATGAGGAAATTCTTGTATTAGTTCGCGCACGTTATGAAAAATAAAATCGGGCGTGACTCTGGTGTTTTTCTTATAAACATGTTTTAATTTATTGAAAGCCATACAATCATTTAGTTTTCTTTCCACCAATACTACCATGTAAGCTTCTTCTTCCGCCGCTCTATTTATTTCATTTTTAAATCTTTCTAAACCTGAGCTAAGAGTTCCTATTAAGTCAGGGACTGACTTTCTTTCTATGTAAGTATTTCTAGTTTTTTCTCTATCATTAAGGCAATAATCACCAAATTTCAATCCTCTCACCTCAGTAGGAAAATCCTCTATCTCTAAAGGTTTTTGTTCTCTTGAGTCTATATAAATTAAATGGTCTTTTGAATAATTTTCCTTATATTCTTTTTTTACAGGTATAAAATTGAATTTATTCTTATACCCTAACTCTTTACATAAATTATAATAACTTTCAAATATTAATTCATAGTATTGGATAGGGGGCATAGGTAGAGTGCGTAACTCAACTTGAGTTGGAGAATACACTAAATTCTTTTCCTCTTTTCTTTTTTGCAAAAGTGATTTGCAGTATTCCTGCGCTTTGCTAACAGGGACGTCTTTGAGCCAGCTTTTTAAATTTCTCTTATTATTAAAGTCAGAAGAAAAGTATTGCTCTTTGTTTTTATAGTTTATCAGCTCTTTAGTATGTAAATCATACCGAGGAAAATATTGTTGGTAGTATTGCTCTATACTTAACTTGTGAGCCTTTATATGGAGATGAAGGCTTTTATCTTTTTCGAATTCTTTTCCACAGACTTTACAACTAACCATTTAAAACTTCTTCTTCGCTGATACCTAATATTCTGGACTTTATGTCCTCCATTGAGCTTAAACGTTCTATCTCCTCTGAAATATTCTTTTTTCTAAGCTCCGCTATCTTAATCATTTTAGTCCTAGACTCTTCATCTTTCCAAAGTTCTACCAAATTTAATATGGAAGCAGATTCCTGCATAATTTTACTCATGCGCTGGCTTCTTTTTTCTTTTAGCTCATTAAGTAGTTTAGTTTGCCGGTTAACGCATTGGTTGTATTCAGTTTGAGCTGTATTGATTGCTTCAACCAAACTCATAGCCATACGTCTTCCCTCTGTATCTTCCGCGTTTTGATCAAGAAGTTGTTGGAGTCTTTCTACACGTCTTTGTATGTTTGAAGCTATGACTACTTCAGCAGATAGTACTATGTATTGATCTACTTCTTCCTGAGTTAAGTCAGCCTTGTCCCAAGTATAACGTACAAAACTACTTTCAAATAACTCCCTGTCAGTCTCAGCCGCATAAGTACTTATCTGATGTAGAAATCTATAGGTATGCATGTACCCTATTAAAGTAGCTAAATTCTTTTTGTTTTTGGCAGATATTTTATCTTTATCTATTCCATGGTGTACGTACTTGTTTACTCTTACTAAAGCGCGACTTTCTGATTTTGGTGGTTGGTATCCTCCTTCTACAGGAACATCATCATTAGTATCAGAGTACTTGACTTGATTTGGAATTGAGTTTACATGGTCTATTAATATTTTATACCTTATGTCTAATGGAGATATTTTGGGATCATCAAAAACCATTCGCGCCATCTCCATTGGTTTCATAGCTCCACAATTATTTGATATAAATTCTTTTTGGTCTTCTGTAAGTTCTGGCTTTTCTTTAGCGTAATACTTGCCTCCAACTTTGGCTTGTAAACTTTTTTCAGCTAGAAATTTCTTAATGGCTATACCATAGCGTGATCTGCCGGTTTTAGCTTCTTCAGGTATATCGGGGAAAACTAATTCAATTAACTCTTTTATAAAAGGGGGATCATCAGGTCTTTGATTCCACTCATTGAGTATTGCTAATTTTTGATCTTCATTTAAAGATACCGCTTTAGAGCTCATAAAATTTCTATCTCTCCATCTTTTAACATCTTCTTAACTTTTTGTATAATAGACTTCTTAACGTTTTTAATTTGTTTGTAGCCGGGTACTCGATTTTTTTCGTTAGTTTTATACCCCATTAAAGTAGCGGCCTCTTCTTCGGACATATTGTCTATATACAAGGCTTGGTAAATTTTCCATTCGGCCGTTTTTAAATTAGACTTCATCTTTTCGTTAAGTTTATCCATAAGACTCATTATATCTACCCCTGTGTATTCGGTGGTATTTATCTCATGAGTGTGGTCATCTATTGAAACTGGTAACTTGGCATCGTAAGCCTGCTTCTTAGTGCGAACCCAGTTTGCATAAAGAGGACAAGTTTCGCATTGCTTACCATAGATATAACATAAATTACCAGCTTCTGCTGCTGCGCATTTAAGACAAGGCCTGCAATAGTTTCCGTAATTGTTTCTTATCAAATTTTTTATCTGATTAGAAATTATACGATTGATCCACGGATTAAGAGGTTTTTTGGTATCGTAAAGATGCCACTTTTTAAATATATGTATCCTAAGAATTTGAGAAACATCATCAAAGTCCATCCACGATAAAGCTGTTAAACTCCACTTAGATTTTCTTTTTTTTATTTCCGCATCTATTTGCTCTATGAAATCTTCAAATTTAGGCTTCTTCTTTTTAGGCATTTGGTTTGCGCGATGCTCCAGCGTCTCTTTTAAAATCCTCCGCAATTGAATCCGGTGAATAAGCAGGATCATTTTCTCGCTGATAACCGTCCATAGATACCGGACCCCCCGTACCTAAAAGTTCCTCTAACGTCTTGCGTTTCCCAGAGGTATCACCCTCTAAATCAAATGCTAAGCTATCCATACTGGGTTCTACGAAAGTTTCTTCTTCATCTTCCTCCATATGAACAATAGGCGCTTTTTTAACAGCTTTAGTAGCTTTAAAAACTTTTTTAGTTGCCTTTTTGCTTACGGACGAAAAAGATTCGCCACACGAACCGCAAAACTTAGGCTTATTCAAAGAGTACTCTGTAGGAGAACCACAAGTTAAACAGTAAGCTTTCATGAATAATGTTACACTATATATATTAATGAAAATTAAGCATTTTTCAAAAAAAGTGTATAACCTATATGGATATGGAAAACGTCAAATTCAAAAACTCGGATGGAGTCGAATACGAATTAATATGGAAAAAACCTCACCATACCTATAATGCTGACGGTTTATGCTATTCTCCGGAAGCGGATAACCCCAAAATCCTAGTTGACCCAAAACTTAAAAAAAGGCGTAAAATGAGCACTCTTATAGAAGAGGTCACCCACGCCTTCTTTTGGGACAAGACAGAAAGAGAAGTGAGAAAGTTTTCTTCGGTTTTGACTGGTTTAATCAATAAGCAGATTAAATAGTTTCACATTCGGCTAGTTTAGACACAATAAATTTGGTCAGCTCTGACCGAACGATATCTTCTTCATTAAATTCGAAAGTATGTATGCCCATATCTCGACTTTCTTTATTATTAAAAACATCATAAAGTTTTATAAACCCTCCTCGATTACCGTTTTTTAAATCCGTCTGCATTGGATCAGCCATTATTATGCACCTAGAATATTTTCCTATACGCGTCAACACGGTTACTATTTCCCTAAAAGAACTATTCTGAGCTTCATCCATTAAAATAGCCTTTCCATTCCAGCTCATGCCTCGAGCAAAATTAACTGGATGGATAGACACCCTCTTTTCTTTTTGCAGTTTTTTAACTGTCTCTTCGCTAAGTAATTCATCTAATTTATCCATAAAAGGTAAATTATAATAATGAAGTTTCTCATCTGCATCACCCGGTAGAAAACCGAGTCTAGAATCAGAACTCTCTACCGCAGACCGCATATAGATAACATCTGAGACTTTAGAAGTGTTTAATAAATTTAAAGCGGAGTAGACCGCTGTTAAGGTTTTCGAGCTACCTGCTGGCCCTTTACATAAAATAAGACGAGTATTTTTATCCTGTGAGATTTCTATAAAACGTTTTTGTTTATCTGTCCAAGGTAGTTCTTCTATATAGAAGTTATCTTTAGGTTTAATTGGGTCTCGTTGGTGAATCTTAACCCTTCCGTCCGTAACTTCGAGAGATTCAAAATCCCCCGTGCTCTTTACTTTTGGCATCACTATCATTTTACACTCAAAAAAGTGTAATATATAAAAGAAAGTTATGAATGAGATTTCAGAAATAGCACCTGAGATGGTGAACTTGGCTACTAATCTAACCAATTTAACTCCGGGTCCTATAGACAAAGAAAATGTAGAAGGCTTTTTAGAAAGCTTAATTGGTGAATATGGATGGCTGTTACTAATAGCTCTTCTAACCATAATGGCAAAAGATATGATCATGAATTTTGCTCAAGGATTATTGGTTTTTATGGGGAATGATTTTAACAATGACGACATTATTTATATTTCTGGACGTCAAGCGCGTATAGTTCGCGTAGGAATTCGTAATACGGTTTTTTATATGCTTGATAGAAAAACTAAGATGTTAGTTCCTAACGAACAACTAAAACAACTTACTATTGAAAAAACTTTACCTAAAAACGGCGGAGCTCCTTATCTACCCAAAGGATGTGACCCCAATTTTGTGGGAATGCAAGAAATCCCTATACAACCTGCTCCTATGCAGGTAGAAGTGGTAAACAAACCCCCTTCTAAAAGAAAAACTTAACAATGAAAAAAATGTTCTTATTAACTCTCCTACTCACAGGATGCACCAGTGTAGACGATAAAGGAAGACTTGAGAAAGTTAGAATAGCAGTCCCAGCCTTTTTTCAAATAGAAATGGACTACTATAAAGACAAAGAAAATTTTCCCAAAGGAACAATCAAAACTAACACTCCGCCAAAAATAGGCAATCTATATCCAAAATTAATGGAAATGACTCGAAAATAAGTGTAAGAAAGAAGTAGACAAATGAAAGAAATAGATTTCACTGAGCAAATTGTTAAATGGCGCGAAGAACAAGAAGCCGCCATGACTAAAAAACAGTACGAAAAAATCGATACTAAAGAGCTGAAACGTGACGATAAAAAAGAAAAAAAAGAACACGAAAAAGACGCTCTTAAGGATGATGATAGCAAAATAAAAAAGCTAAAGAAGGGTAAACCTTCTGAAAAGAAAAGCGTAGAAATTCATGATATAAAGAAAGACGAAAAATACGATAAGAAGAAGCTCAAAGAAATGGAGAGCGCAGTTCTTTCTACTAAAAAGAAGAATGATCTACCCGATTCTGATTTTGCTTACATCGAACCGGGGGGAGAAAAAGATTCAGAGGGGAAAACGGTACCTCGATCATTACGTCACCTTCCAATTAACGATGCTGCTCACGTACGTAATGCATTAGCTAGGTTAGACCAAACCAAAATCAGTGAAGAGGCCAAAAAATCAGCCCTTAAAAAAATTAAAGCTGCGGCCAAAAAGTTCGGGATTAAGGTCAGTGAGGCATCAGCTTCTATAGATTATTCTGATTTATATTAATCAATAACTAATTAAATAAAAAAAGCCCCGCGGAATGCGGGGCTTTATTTTTATATACTCTACTTATTCTCCGGGTTTATTATCATCAATAACTTTATCGCGTTTATTAGCAAATTCTTTTTTTATATTTTCCATTCTTTTCTTCATTTCCTCCCTATGCTTCTTTCTTAATTCGTGCATTTCTTTATGAAGCTCCTTCATTTTTTCCCTAAGCTCATTTAGCTCTTCGTTATCTATCTTCTTGCCTTTCCAGTGATGTTTCCGTTTTTTGCTTTCGAAATGTTTTTTTCTTTTTTCTGCCGCGGCTTTAAATCTTTCTTTTATTTTATCTTTGTCGATTTTTTCGGGACGAGGTTTACCTTTGTGTTTACTGGGTTTGGCTTCGGCGGTGGTTAACACTGATGCAATAATAGCAATCAGTCCATACTTGAAGATATTTTTTACCATCATAGTGTTATTTTATTATACACTTCTACGTGTAATAAGTTATATGAAGAAAAGAGATATCTTAATAGTGGTCCTAGGAGTCGCTCTGCTGGTTTCTGTTATCTGGATGATGCAAGGAGACGAAATTAAAGAAAAAGTCGCTGAGAGCGCAAAGGAGGCGGCAAAAGAAGCAGTTGTAGACAAGGTTGTAAATGAGGTGTCAGATAAAGCCAAAGAAAAATTAAAAGAAGAAGTTTTAGATAAGCTGCTACCGTGAATAAGTTTCACATATACCTCAAAGAGCTAAGATCAAGAAAATACGACAACATCACTAAACTCTCGAGGCTGCTAAAGGTTAATTATCAGATGTGGCGCAAAATAGAAAGGGGAATAAACCCACCTCCCCAAAAATCTTTATTAACTAATTTTTGCAATTTGGTAGGGGTTAAAGAGTATGAAAAGAACCAGTTGTTCGCTTTAGCGAGAAAGTGGACTCCTCATCCAGATACTAATTCAACAAATCATGGTCTATATCATGATGGACTTGGCCCAGATTGGGTTCAAGCTATTGTAGACGAAAACACACCTGATTATCCTCACAAGTATTGGGGAAAGCGTTAAGCTGATGGATACTCGGGAATATTATCTTCTCTATATATTTTAGATCTTAACGGAGAATGCTTTTCAGCTTCTTTTTTATCTTCTTCCGGATAATGGTTATAAAAAAAATAAGGGCTATTACCATAAGAACGGTCAATATCTTCTGAAGTCATTTCTTTGTCATAGATTTTAATTCTAGGAGGCTCTTCCTTATCATACGGAACAATAAAATCAGGATTATGCCAGCGCAAAAGATTATTGGGAGGTATGGCATAGTTTCCATCATCCATTTCCAGAAAGTGATAACATTTTGAATCTTGGTCGTTAGCGTATCCAATATTAAGCTCATTAAGGTCCCCCTCGTAATCATCAATAGTAAATACATACTTACCAGAACGCCATACTCTGTCGCGGCAGAATACGTCCACGCGACGGTTTTGCAAAAAACCGAATGTTGTAACTGCGATATCATTATCTTGGCAATCCCATGTTTGCAATAGTGATAATCGC
>Ga0209645_1000855_pt1 | contig 15582 bp, 24 predicted proteins | sample ETNvirenome_6_30_FD_184070 | JGI IMG/M metagenome (GOLD analysis project Ga0209645, IMG submission 184070) | Marine viral communities from the Pacific Ocean - ETNP_6_30 (SPAdes) (version 2) | ecosystem: Environmental > Aquatic > Marine > Oceanic | place: Pacific Ocean | collected 2013-06-19
TAGTAAAAAAGGTGGTATGTATAGAGGATTAACTAGACCAACTTCAAATGGAAGAGCTAATAGTAAAAGAAAAACAGGCAAAGCAGGTTACTAAAAAAAAAGAACTTGACCTTTCTAGACAAGCTATTATCATATAAGTATGTTAGATAATAAAATGTTAAATAATAAAAAAGGAGTTAGTATGTATCAAATTATAACTATAAATGATTATTTCATTATAAAAGAATCTAATAAAACTGAAACAGCAACAGTTGAAGAATTTATTAATTCATTAGAGGAGATTTCATAATGGTTCATCAACAAAGAAAAGTTTATAGTGCTGAAAACAGTATTAGAGGTGTATATGTCTATATGCCTAATATAAGAAGAGCAAATTCTAAAACCAACACAATTATTCATAAAAGAAAATGGACTTATATAGTAGGAAAAGAAGGCATAGAAAAAGTTGTAAGCCAAAATGGTAATGCAATGTATAGCTATCCAAATGGAGAAATAACTTTTGATGATATTAAAGAGCCTTTAGAAGTAAAATTAAACACTTACTACACAGATGTAAAATATAAAATATATAATCAAAAAGCTTTAAGAGATGAAACTGTTTATACCAAAAAAGATAAAAAAGCTTTGGAAAAATTTTGGAACAGAGCAGTTTGGTTAGTAGAAAAATATCCAAATAATTTAGTAGAAGTTCAATGGAACGAAAATTTATATAAAATTCGAGATAGGTGGTATAAAGAAAAAGATACAGGAGAAATGTATCGTGTTGGTAAATTAGATTATTCAATAACTGTTCGTGGAACAGAAGTAAATTCATTTGATAAAGAAATGGAAAGATATAGTCATTATTCCGAAGAAATAAAAAATGAAGATTATAGAACTACTACACAGTTAGAAGATGAAATAAATGAAACAGTTAGTAAAGAAATATTTAAGACAGCATTTTATAAGAAATATTTTAAACCATTAGATATAGAACTAAAGAATAGTTATAAAGGTTCAAGCTTTTATAGAGCAGGAAAAATAGAACTAAAAAAATGGGCTTGTGATAAAACTCTACTACACGAAATTGCACACCAAGGAAGAGGTTGTAGTAATTCACACGACGAATATTTTACAAGTCAAATGTTGATGTTAGTAGGAAGATATTTAGGACACGATATCCAAATTGAATTAGAGACAAGTTATCGAAATAATGATGTTCATTGGTTAGGTAATTTCTTTCATAGTGAGAAATGTTTAAAAGATTTAGGTATTACTGATGAGGTATTACTTAAAAGAAATAAAGGTAATAAAGTCTGTGCTACAGGAGAAACAAAAATGAGTGCTAAGTTTAACAATCATTTAAGTAAGAAAGTAGCTAGGGCTAAATATTAAAATAAGATAAAAGGAGATAATAATGAGCGGAAGTGTAATTGAACAAAAACCAATTCCACAAATACAAAGAGTTCTATCAAAATTAATTATTAATGGAACTTGGATATGCGGAACAGAATTCCAACAGGAGTTTATTCCAACTTATGCACAAAGAATATCTGACCTTAGAAAAAAAGGTTGGGATATACAAAGTGATAAATGCGATAAAACAAATCATAGTCATACAGGTAATGTATTTATGTATCGTATTCACGATTATAATGGTTGGAAAAATTGGCCTACTTGGAACGTAGCACTTTGGATTGGAAATGAAAAGTGTTTATATGAATTAGCAAAAAGAAGTCATAATTATTATAACTTTATTTGTAAAGTCTATAACTCAAGTCATAGTGAAGTGCAAAAATACAAAAACCAAACACCTGACGGAGTAAAATGGAACGATGTAAGAGTAAATAGAGATGATATGGACGAATTTATTAACGACTTAAAAGAGGATAACTAATGAAAGAGCAATTTGTTATATATGAAAATCCAATAACTCATAGAACAAATGTAGGAAGTCATTTATCAATAGTTACAGATAATGAAACAACTACAATACCAATAAGTCCAATTGATTGGTTATGCGATTTTTGTAATAGTAATATTCAAATATTTGATGAACAAGAAATACAAATGTCTGTTTTTGTTCTTAATAACAATAATGCATTATGTATGAAATGTTTTTTTGAAATAATTAAAAATGATAGAACAATGGCAGATGAATTTGGACTTTGTCAATGTTGTATGGATAAAGAAATTACAGACGAACATTATGTAATTATGAGGCATACAAAAGATGATAAATGGCAAAGCTTTATGAGATTTAAAAGTGATTATCAATTAGCTAAATTTTTATCACAATATTACGACGCAACAGGAGAAATGGTATTACATGACAAAATTAAAAAAGGAAAGTTCCAAAAAATCGAAACAGAACAAGAATAATATTCCTACTTTAGATAGAACAGAAATATTAAATGCTTTAACAAGTGGAGAGTATTTATGTGCATATCATAGTACTAATTTAAGAGATGTTATTTATAATGCTAGAAAGACAGGATTGCCTATTGAAAGCCTAACTTGTCATGAGGATAAGTGTAAAATGAAAGGAAGAAAACATAGGGCATATTATTATGAGTGGGCTTTGGAAAGAAGAAGATGATAACCAAATTACATTTGTAGATGTATTTGGAAATGAAGTGCAAATTGGCACAGGTTATAACGACGGCGAAGTAAGTATTTATATTTGGGCATTCCCTCATCCTGCACCAATTTTGATTAAGGCAGAAGATATAATAGCATTTAGCGACGCTTTAAAAGAAGAAAGCAATATAGCAGTAGCACAAGTAGGTAAATTTAAAGCAAGTATGGAACTATTAGTATGCAAATCCTGTTCTGCAATAATTGAACCACAAGAGGCAAAGCAAGAGAAATGTAATCATTGTTATGGATATTAATGATTGGAAAGATGATGAAACCTATTCTGAATTTAAGAGCAGAAAAAGAGCTGAAAAAGGAACTCAAGGCATAGGTCAAAAGACAGTTAAAAACAGAGATGATTGGACAGAAAATCAAAAAAGAGGTCTTAGAAATAAACAAAAAGGTAGAAGAAAACAAAATTTAGCTCGTAAAAAATTAAAAATACCTGACACAAAGTTTCGTGGGCAAATGGGCAATGAAGAAAGTTGGCAAGGCGAAGTAAGAGTAGAAGTCAAGGCAGGAAAACAAATTCAAACCATTTGGACTAAATATTTAAAAGCTAAAGAACAAAGCGATACAAATACAAGAATTGGAGATAGCAGACCATTTATGTTCGTTGTTATGCCTGACGGAACTTCAAATGGATTAGCAATTATAGAATTAGATAAATTAGAAGAAGTCATATATTCATTGATTGAAACTTGGAGTCAATGATACTTAGGTCAAAACAGGCGTGAGGTTTAGTTCTCTCATTAGTAAAAAAGTTTGGGGTATAAGTGTTAATGATGAGTATCTAAGTAAATAAGCAGATATTTTATTAAGAAATTTATAAGAAGTAGTTGTATAGGTAGAACTAGCAATTAATATATAAGTATGTTAGATATAAATGATAAAGAAGTTCAAAAAGTTTTAAATTACTTTTTCAAAGCAGGACATAAAGTAAAAGGCGTAGAGCCAATAAATACAACACCAGTTTATTTAGATAAAGACTTTGAAGATGAATTTGGTCTTATACAAGGCGACCATAATGATTGGAATATAGAAGAAAGCCAAATAGGTCATATAAAATTTACTGAAAAGAAAAATTTTATGGGATTAGGTTTTGATACAGTAATGAGTAGATTTACTACAAACTACTTTGTTATAGAATTAGAAAGTGATGAGAAAAAAGGTTTTGTAGTTGTTAAAGTTGAAAATGGAATATTCAAAGTTGGTAATGGAATAACAAACAAAGCTAGAGTTACAAATAACACTCATAAAGTTGTTTATGTGGGTTTTGGTAGAAAAGATTTTGTTGATAGTTTTGGCGAATATAATACATTTAATAAAACTGAGTGGAATAAATTGACTAAATACGCTTTAAATTTAGAAAACAGATTATAAATCTATAAATTAAATTACTAAAACCTACCAAATATTGTAGTAAAATGTGTTTTGTGTGTATATAAAAAGAAAATGTGATACTATTTAGGAGAACGCATTATGGCTAGACCAACAAAATTAACAGACATCTTAATAGAAGAATTAGCAACTAGAATTAAACTCGGTCTATCTTATGCTATGGCGTGTAATCATTTAGGAATAAGTTATGAAACTTTTCGCAGGTGGAGAATTGAGGGAGAAGAATTAATTAAAAATCCTAAAAAAATGATGCTACCAAAAGATAATTTATTAGTTAATTTAGTGACAGAAGTAGAAAAAGCTAACGCAGAAAATGTAATGAGGAGATTAGGAAGAATTGATAAGGCAAGTGTTGAGGGCAAATGGCAAGCAGACGCTTGGTTTCTAGAAAGACGCTTTCCTGAGGAATTCGGCAGAGTTGATAGAGTTAAATTATCAGGAGAAGATGAAAACGAGCCATTAACAATAAAGTTAAAATGGTCAGACGAGAATTAACGATTGAATTACCTAGCTTACACGATAAGCAACAGGAAATATTAAACGATAATACTAGATTTAAAATAGTTGTAGCAGGTAGGCGTTGGGGCAAGACAAGACTTGGAATAGCAATGGCTATAAAGTATGCTCTGCAAGGTGGTCGTGTTTGGTGGATAGCTCCTACTTATCCTATGGCTATGGAGGGTTGGAGAGAATTTAGACAGATAGTAGCTGACTTACCTTGCGAAATATTAGAGGCACAAAAATTAATTACATTTGCTAATGGTAGCTTACAGATAAAGTCAGGAGATAATCCTCAAAGGCTAAGAGGTGCAGGATTAGATTTTGTTGTATTAGATGAGTGTGCTTATATTAAAGAAGAAATTTGGGCAGAAGTAATAAGACCAACCTTAACAGAAAAACAAGGACACGCATTATTTATATCTACGCCTAGAGGTTTTAATTGGTTTTCAAGGTTATTTGAAAGAGCAGAAGTAAATAAAGATTGGAACGCTTGGCAATATCATACAAATACTAATCCATTTATACCTAAAGATGAATTAGAAAGTGCTAAGGACGAAATTGGTAGCTTTTTATTTAGCCAAGAATATGAGGCTCAATTCGTAGAAAGCGGTCAAGGACTTATAAAACCTGATTGGTTTCATTATTACGAAACATTTACAGAAGTAGAATATGATAAGATAGGTTATGAAATCAATAGAGATTATTTTTTATGCAATGAGAAAAAAATTGCAAAAGATGAAATACAAATTATTACGACTGTGGATTTGGCTACAAGCACAAAAGAAAGTGCAGACTATACAGCAATTGTTACTGTTGGTAAAACAAAAGATAACGACTTATTGGTTATTGATGTCAAAAAAGCAAGGTTAGAGGCTCCTGACATAATTCCTTTATTATGGAAAGTATATAGAGAGTATAAACCTGCATATATAGGAATTGAAAAGGCAGGATATCAATTAGCATTAATACAAATGGCTCAAAGAGAAGGACTTCCTGTCAAAGCTCTTACTCCTGATAAAGATAAATTTAGCAGAGCCTTACCATTAGGTGCTAAAATGGAATCTGCACAAGTGTTTTTTAATCGTAATGCTTTATGGTATTCTGATTTAGAACGAGAATTGTTACAGTTTCCTGTTGGGGAGCACGATGACCAAGTTGATGCTTTAGCATACGCAGTAATTGAAACAATAGGCACTACAGGATATAAGGCATATTAGTAGTGGTGGCGATAGAAAGAGCTTAGGCTTGCGTTCCTTTCTATCAAAACCACCAAGGAGAAATTAAATGGCGGAACGAAGAAAGTTAAGCGACATAATATTCAATAGAAATAAAAATGAAGAAAAATATTATAACTTTTTTAGAGATGATGTAGGTGTATATGGAGGAAATAGTTTTATTTGGGGCTATAACACTCGTGCAGGAGAATTTGATGTCAATAATATAGGAAATGGGCAAAGTAATTCTGCAGTTGTTGCTTGCTTACAGACTTTAGGAGTATCTTTTTCGGAGGCTAGTTTATTAGTAAAAACTTATAACCAAGAAAATGAAATGGAAACTATTTATAATCATCCATTTGAATTGCTATTAAAAAGACCAAATCCTTATATGAGCGGTGATATATTGCAACAATATATTATTAATGCTATTCATGTATCAGGAGACGCATATATATTAAAACAAAAAAATGAGGCAGGACAAGTAGTATCTCTTTATCCTTTAATGCCTGAATTAGTAACGCCAAAAGGCACAAATGAAGAATTGATAACTCATTATGAGTATGAAACTCAAAAACAAGGACTTTCAATAATTATGAGAGATGACATAATTCATTTAAGGCTTGGTTTAGACCCAACAGACCATAAGTCAGGATTTAGCCCTTTAAAATCTGTTTTAAGAGAGATATATGGAGATGAAAGTGCAGGTCAATTAAGTACTGCATTATTAGCAAATAGTGGTGTTCCAAGTGTAATAATTAGTCCAAAAGACGGATATGGACCAACTAGCGAAGAGGCAGAACAAATAGTTAAGACTTATAGAGAAAAAGTAGGAGGCAGAAATAGAGGTATGCCTTTAGTATTAAGCGGTGCAATGTCAGTAGAAAAAATGTCATTTAGTCCTAATGAATTAGATATTGGTAAATTAAGGCATATATCAGAGGAAAGAATATCTGCGGTATTAGGCGTTCCTGCAATATTAGCAGGATTAGGAGCAGGACTTGAAAGAGCTACTTATTCAAATGCAGGACAATTAAGAGAATATTTTACTGAGAATAAATTAATACCTTTATGGCGTATGATAGGACAAGAATTAAGTCATCAATTATTAAATGTAGATTTTCATACTGAACAATATCAAGAGGCTTATTACGATTTTTCAGATGTAAGAGCTTTACAACAAGATGAAGATGATATGTATAGAAGATTAGCAGTTGGTGTAAATGCAGGTATTATGACAATAGCTGAGGCTAGGAGAGCAATTGGGCTTGATACAGAAGAAAGCGATGAAGTGTATTTAATGCCTAATAATAAAATTGCAGTTCCAAAAGAAGAATTAGCAACTTTTACTGCTGTTCAAGAATTACCAAATGAACCTGCAATAGAGTTAAATAATTTTGAAAATGATTTAGAAAAAAAAGTAATAAGAGAAGAAAACGGAGAATTCTGCGTATATTCAGAAGACACTAATCGAAGTTTCGGTTGTTATCCTAATGAAGAATTAGCACAAGCAAGATTAGAACAAATACATAGATTTGGAGAAAACTCTTACAATGGCGGAAACTAAAGGACCATACGACGATTTAGACTTTACAATTCCTAAAGGTGCTAAAGAAGAGGCTCGTAAAGGACTTGATTGGGTAAAAGAATATGGTAGAGGCGGAACTTCTGTTGGAAGAAATAGTGCAAGATATTTATTAAATAACACAACAGCAGGAGCTCAAAAAGTTAGGCATATAGCTAAATACTTTCCAAGACACGAAGTAGATAAAAGAGCAGAGGGCTACAGACCAGGCGAAGACGGATATCCTAGTAATGGAAGAATAGCTTGGGCTTTATGGGGAGGAAATGCAGGAAGAAGTTGGAGCCAAAAATTAGTTAGAGCTATGGACGCAAGAGATGAAAAAGTAAGTAGTGCTTTAGAATTAATTACAAGAAGAAATAAAATATTAGACCAAAATGACGAAATATTTGCTAATGAATTTGAAAGTGATGAAACCAAAACTATTTTATGGAAAAATTATGATAGATTATTATCTAAATGGGACTATCAATTAACTTTAGAATACTTTCAATTATTTAAAAATTTAGAAAAAGAATTAAATACTTATTTTAAAAAAAATCCATTAACAATTATTGGAGTAGGTGCAGGAGCAGGACTAATAATTGATAAGATAACAAATAGTTGGAAGGCAGATTTATATGATTTATATTTATCTTTAATGACAGATTTCGCATATCAACAGATAGAAATATTATTACCTGAAACTATAAAAGGCAAAAATGAAGACATAATTGCAGGAGTTGGTAAATTACCTAGAAATGAATTAATAACAGGAGGATTTTACAGGTTAAGAAATACACCGAATATCTTTCCTATTGAACCTATGACAAGAAATAAAGAGGCAATTGATTTTGTAACTAATAGTTTAGATAATACTATGCCGAATTTAGCTAAAACGACTAAACAAAGATTAAATGTAGCATTGAGAGTAGGTTTTGATAAAGGTAGCTCCTTAGGTTTAACAGGACAAGAATTAGCCGATTATGTTCAAGCAGAAATTGGAGATAGATTTGGATTACAAAGATTAGGAAGAAGTAATACAATAGCAAGAACAGAGGCACAAAAATTGGCACAATTTAGTAAATCTCAAGCAGTTAAAAAAAGTGGCTTAGATGTTGAAAAGCAATGGATTACTCGTAGAGATAATTTAGTTAGAGACCCGCATAGAGCAGTTGATGGTGCTAGAGTAAGTTACGAAAAGACTTTTTCCGTTGGAGGTTATAAAATGGACTATCCGGGAGATAGTTCTTTTGGCGCACCTGCAGGATTGGTCGTCAATTGTAGATGTGATACAATATATCACAGAAAAAGGAACAGAAGAAGAAGATGAAAGAATTCAAAACTATTGATAGCATTTTAGCAAATGATATAGAAGGCAAAGTAGAAGCTGTTTTTAGTGTTTTCAATACTATTGATAGCGATAATGATGTTGTAGAGCCTAAATCAATAAGAAGTGGTTATGGAGATAAAGGCGTAACAATGGTATGGGCTCACGATTGGGCTAAACCTATTGGAAAAGGAAAAATCGTCCAAGATGATAATAACGCTAAATTTATTGGCGAATTTAATATGAATACAGACGCAGGTAAAGAGGCATATGAAACAGTTAAAGCTATGGGAGATTTACAACAATGGTCTTTTGGATTTGAAGTATTAGATAGTGAAATTGGAACATTTACAAAAGATAATGGAGATAGTCAAGAAGTAAGATATTTAAAAGATGTCAAAGTATGGGAGGTTAGTCCTGTTTTAGTAGGAGCTAATCAAGAAACCTACACTATGGCTATAAAAGCTAATAAAGAAAAAGCTAATCAAAAAGATTTAAAGGCCGAGGTAGGAACAGATGAATTTACTACCTTAGATGAGGCAAGAGATAGAGCAGAAGAATTAGGTTGCTCAGGAACTCATACACACGAAGACGATGAGGGCAATTTAATTTATATGCCTTGCTCAACTCATAATGAATATGAAATGTCAAAGGCCAAAGAAGTTTCAAATGAAAGTGGATTAACTTTCGTTGAAGAAGTAGAGACATCTCTAAATGATGTTTTTACAGTATTAACTAGAGCTAAGGAGCTTACTGCCTTACGCTTGAAAAAAGATAAATACCTAAGTCCTAAATCTGCTGAGGCACTTATCAATATGCAAGAAAAGTTAAATGCAATTTTTCAAGATATTGATGACCTTTTGAACGCAGGGCTATCAGAAGATATAAAGGATAATAGGATAAAAGCTAATGAAGTTTTCGCAGATACAATGCGTATTTTAGCGGAAACTACGGAAATATAGGAGAAAATTATGGCTGAATTAGAGGCTAATAAAAAGAGGCTCCAAGAACTTAGAGAAAGTGCTTTAGCAGAGGCTAAAACTCATAACTTTGAGGATATGACACACGAGCAAAAAGAAGCTTGGGTAAATAGAAACGAAGAAATGGAAGAATTAGCAAAAGAAGTTAAAGAACAGCAAGAATATAAGGCTCAAGTTGAAAGACTTGAAAATGATGTTCTAGCAGGAAAAGAAGTTGCACCTTTACCTATTCACGAAGAAAAAGCTATTGAAGAAAAATCAATTGCTCAAAGGTTTCACGATAGTAAGGCAGTTCAATCCTTTATAAATGAGGGTATGAAGAATATAACTTCTGAAGTTAAATGGAACCCAATACTCGAAAAGAAAACACTAATGGACGAGGGCACTGCTTATCCTCCAAGTGTTGTTCGTTCTGACCTTATTGTGCCGACTGCTTTAAGAAATCCTAATAGTGTTATTGATTTGTTCTCTGTTTTACAAACAGACCAATATCAATATAAGTACTTGGAAGAAACAACTTTCACAAATAATGCGGCTGAAGTCGCCGAAGGCTCTGCTTTTGGAGAATCAGCACTTGCTATGACTGAAAGAACAGAAGAAATCCGTAAAATCGGCGTTTCTATTCCTGTCACTGAAGAACTATTAGCAGATGTTACTGCAGTTCAAGGATATCTCGATTCAAGATTAAGAACAATGCTTAATCTAAGACTTGATGATGTTCTTATCGGAGGTTCGGGCTCAGGCGTGAATATTCGAGGAATATTAAACAAATCAGGTATCAATACTTTTGATTATTCTTCATTTAGTGGAAATCTCAAAAGAATTGGACAAATCTACCAAGCAATCACTGAAATCAGAAAAGATGCTTTCGTAGAGCCTGACGCAATAATTATGCACCCAAGTGATTGGTATGACATAGTTACAGAAGTAAATGCAGTAACTACTTCAGGTAGTTTGAATCCTCTCTTTATGGGAGCAGGTATGTTCAATGGCGCACCTCAAGCAAGTATTTGGGGCGTTCCTGTTGTTCCTACAACTGCTACTTCAGCAGGCGTTGCTATCGTTGGAAACTTCGGTGGTGGTGTATCTGCACACCTTATTACAAGACAAGGAATTGATGTTGCTATGTCCGATAGTCACTCTGATTTCTTTACAAAAGATAAAGTAATGATGAAAGCTAGCTTGAGATTAGGTTTTGCAATCTATCGTCCTGCGGCGTTCTGTTCAATTACTAACTTTTAAAAGTAATTAACAATGGCTTTAGTTTCTCGGTCCTCATATTTGGGGACTGAGGAACAAGCAAAAGGAGAAAAAATGGAATTAAAAGATACTTATTGGAAAGATGAAGACGGTAAAGTTGCTAAAGGCGACGGAGAAAATCTTCCAAAAGGTTGGGCTAAAGGCAAATTAGTAGCTAAAAAAGGAGATGAAATCTCTGACTTAGAGGCTAAAGAATTAGGAATAAAAAAAGAAACCAAAGCTAAAGCTCCTGCCGAAAATAAAACTAAGTAGGTCTTAAATGGCACACGAGCAGTATGTTGATAAGACAGAGTTTAAGGCAAGACTTGGTTTAAGCGGAACTGCTCAAGATGACAATATTGACAGAGCAATTGACGCAAGTTCAAGGCTAATTGATAGATATTGCCAAAGAAGATTTTATCAAGATGAATCAGCAACAATTAAATACTTTAATCCTATTAGTACTGTTTTCTGCGACGTTCCTGATATTAGTACGACTACTGGTTTAATAGTTAAGCTTGATACAACAGATAACGGAAGTTATGATACAACTCTTACTTTAGATACAGATTTTTACTTACGACCAATTAATCCAATTTTAGAAAAAACAGTTTCAAGTACTTCTCACTATCATCCATATACAGAATTGAGAATATTAGAAACTCGTTCATCAGAAAGATTTGAGCCTTTAATCAATAAAAATATACAAATAACAGCTAAATTTGGTTGGAGCAGAGTACCTGACGCAGTAAAAGAGGCGACTATGTTACAAGCTACAAGATTATGGAAAAGAAAAGATACGCCTTTCAATGTATTTGGAAATGAAAGCACAGGCACAGTAGAATTATTTAATAAATTTGACCCTGACGCAAAAGAATTACTTAAAGGTTATCGTAGATTAACTCTTACAGGACAAGTACTTTAGAGATAGAAAAGCCCTCAATCAAGAGGGCTAGTCTATTTTTTTATAGTTGTCCTTTGAATATTCTTTTAATTATGTCTTCAATTAATGCAATATCATAAACTTGTTCAAAGCTAGTTACAACAATTGTTTCAGCAATAATGACTTTTACATTTAAGTTAAAAGCCTTATTTCTTTTTTCAATTATTATTCTGATATATTTATTTGCTTTATGACCATAATCGTCTAGCTTTATTTGGTCTGTCTTAGTTAAAATAACAAACCTATCAACTGGCTTAGTTGAGCTTAAGTTGTAGGTTTCATAGTCTAAATTTGACTTTGGAAAAATTCCGTCTTCGTCAATATTTTCAAATGCTATTCTTACTTTTTTTACTTCGTTTAATTTCATTTTTACCCTCCTAGGTATTATCTAACTTACCTATATAATAAACCTATATGAAATATAATCAAGTAATTTCATTATTTTTTTTTGAATAACTTACTCAATGGCTACTTGAGTTCTATCTGTTAGACTTTACCTTATAAAGAAAAATACTGCTGAGAGAACGCAACCTCACGGTAAATAGGAGCTATTTAATGGAAGTAAAAGTAATAGGATTAGGAAAACTTAGAAAAAGGTTAGATATGCACGGCTTAACTGCCTTTCCTTTAAGAAGATATTTTGAATTAACAGGTGCAATAGTCGCAGATAAAGCTAAAGAAGTAGCACCTGAGGATTTAGGAGATTTAAAAAAAGGTATAGGTTTTAAACGATTAGCAGACAGAGGTAGATTACCAAAAGGCGTAGATATTTACTCAAGAGCACCTCATAGTACTTATATTCATGGTTTTCCTAATAAAAATTTTAGATTAACGCCTCCTTATTCAAGAACTAAACCTCACTTTCCTCCAATTAAGGCTTTACAAGGTTGGGCTAAAAGACACGATATTAATCCTTATGTAGTGCAACAGGCTATTGGTAAAAAAGGAACACCTATTATTCCATTTATCAAAATTGCAGTAAAAGAAACTACTAAAGAAAGAAATGCTTTATTGCGTGAGGCAGGTAAAGCGATTACTGTTATATGGCGAAGTGGTAGGATGAGAGCAAGATAATGGCTAGTTTAACTAATATAAGAAATGAAATAGGAGAAAATTTAGGTAATATTACTTCCTTAAATGTTCATAAGTTCGTTCCTGATACTATTGAACCACCAACAGCAGTAGTAGGAGTAGTTGATAGAATTGAATATGATAACAGCTTTTCTAGGGGCTCCGATACCTATACAATTCCTGTTATACTTTACATTACTAGAGTTGATGCTCAGTTAAGCCAAGAAAGTTTAGATAGTTATTTACAATCAAGCGGTGCAAATAGTGTGAAAGCACAAATCGAAAGTGATGTAACTTTAAATGGAGAGGCTAGCTCGGTTAGAGTAACTGACGCAACAGACTATGGTGTGTATAATGTAAATAATATAGATTATTTAGGAGTGCAATTTAGCGTAGAGGTAATAGCATAATGGATTATATTTTAAACGAAGAATTAGAATACAACGGAAAAAGGCATAAAAAAGGTAGCATAGTAAATGATATACCAAAAAAAAGTGTCAAATGGTTATTAGAACAAGGTTTAATTATTAAAGCTACAGATATTGCAAAGAAGAAATTAAAGGAAGAAGAAGAATAATGGGCAAATATGGTAATTCTAGTAGTAGCGGTAGAAGAAGAAGACGCAGAGGTGGAGGAAGAAGATAATGGCTTTTGAACACGGAAAAGATACTAAAGTATTTGTTAATGAAAACGATTATAGCTCTTATTTTAATAATGCAGATAATACTCTTTCTTCAGATGTTGCTGAAACGACTACTTTTGGAGTATCAGGAAGTAGTAAAACATTTATATCTGGACAAAGGGACGGTTCTGCAAGTCTTAGTGGTTTTTTTGACGCTACTAGCGACGCTGTTATACAACCCCTTTTAGGCGGTGCAGATTTTTTATATGTAAATGGTATTGGTGGAGTTTCTGCTTTAGATAAGGTATATTTTGGAAATTCAAATATTACAAATTATGGTATTTCTAGTCCTGTAGCAGATGTTGTAGCAAGTTCTTTAGATATTCAAGCTGACGGAGGTTTATTAAATGGATTAGTTTTAGAAAATAGCACAGTAACGGCAACAGGCAACGGAACAGCAAGAGATAATGCTAATTCAACTGCTAATGGCGGTGGTGCTTTTCTAATAATAACAAGTGCAAGTGGAAGTAGTCCTACTTTAGATGTGGTTATTAAGCATAGTGCTGATAATGTAACTTATACTAATTTAGTAACTTTTACACAAGCAACAGGAACTACTTCTGAATACAAGTCAGTAGCAAAAGGAACAACTGTGAATAGATACTTAAAAGTTTCTTACACCGCAGGTGGCGGTTCGCCTAACTTTTCTGCTATTGTAGGATTTGGAAGACTTAATTAAGGAGAAAATAAATGGCTTTCGTACATGGTAAAGATAGCGTTATAAAAATAGACAATGCGTCAGGTTCATTAACTGATGTAAGCTCATATGTAAATAATGTTGATTTTCCACAGACCGCTGATGTTGCTGAGACTTCTGTCTTAGGAGCAACTAATAAGACTTTCATAGTAGGACTTAAAGATGCAAGTATGTCAATTGCAGGACTTTGGGACGCTACTATGGACGCAATTTTAGGCGTAGTTGTTGGACAATCTGCAACTCTATCTTTTGAGTATAGCCCTGAAGGAACAAGTAGCGGTAAAGTAAAATTTACAGGAGAAATGATTTGTACTAATTATGCCCCTACAAGCCCTGTTGGAGATGTTGTAGGATATTCTGCAGATTTTCAAATAACAGGTGCAGTTACTAGAGCAACTCACTAGAATAAGATTTTAAAAAAGGACGCAAAATGGATTTTTTATCTAAAGAAATATTATCAAGCATATCTGATGTGCCTGAAAAAGTTATTGAAATACCTGAATGGAACGCAAAAATTAAAGTTCAAGGTATAAGTAAAAAGACACAGGTTGAATTAGCAAGAATTGCAACAGATGAAAATAAAGACGCTTTTGATTATCAAAAAGCTTTGCTTAAGGTTAGTGTTGTTGAACCTAAATTAGATGATGAGCTTATAGAAGAAATGTATGAAAAAAGTGCAAGTGTAATTGATAATATATTCGTAGAAATAGCCGATATGAACGGAATAAGTGAGGAGAAACAGGCAGAAATGTCTGACGAGTTTCAAGAATAATCCTGACTTACAATTTACTTTTCGCCTTGCTAGAGATTTAGGTATGCCTGTCGCTCAATTACGAGCTACAATGAGTTCATATGAATTTAATCAATGGATTACTTTTTATGTATATGAACAAAAAGAACAAAATAAGGCAATAGCATTAGCACAAGCAGAAAGAAATAAGAGGAAGTAAATGGCGTTAGGAGCAGGAGCAGACTTAGTAATAAGAATTGCTACTAAAGGAGCAGAATTAGCCTCAAGAAATATGAAAGGCGTTGGAGATAGCGCTAATAAATCTAATAAACCTCTTTCTCAATTTTCAAAGATAGCTAAAACAGGAGTTGCAGTTGGATTAGTTGCTATTGCAAAAGGTGCTCAAGAAAGCGTTCAAGCCTTTATGAAATTTGAAGACGCTTTAAATCAATCTCTAGCAATTATGAATACTACTGAACAGCAACAAAAGGCTATGTCTGAGGCGGCGAGGCAAGTAGGTGTAACAACTAGAATAAGTGCAGAAGATTCTGCTGAAGCTTTCTTTTTCTTAGCGTCTGCAGGTTTAGACGCAGAACAATCTATATCTGCATTACCAC